>JAALOO010000175.1_pt1 | contig 55635 bp, 36 predicted proteins | sample 7257641 | NCBI WGS metagenome assembly JAALOO01 (sample SAMN14085613, study PRJNA598686) | mite metagenome | biome: ENVO:01001000; feature: ENVO:01001002; material: ENVO:01001226; isolation source: single female mite from University of Michigan culture on fish food culture... ...
TCTCTCTCTCTCTCTCTCTCTCTCTCTCTCTCTCTCTCTCTCTCTCTCTCATTAATAATGAATTGCGCGGACGCCTCAATTTCTTGTTCTCTTTCTTTCGCTCGCTCTTTTGTAAACGTTTTTCTCTTTTGGAGCTCAAGAAGGAGGGGGAGAAAGAGAGAAAAGAAAATAAAGGCTAAACCATACTTTTAACAACAATTTTGCTTCTTTTTCGAAATAGAAAATCGAACTTCTTCTAGTTCCAGCGGTAGTGGGCGTAGGCCTTGTTCGCCTCGCACTGCCGGTGCATGTCCTGCTTCCGCTTCACTACCTTGCCCTCGCCGTAGAAGCAGTCGATCAGCTCGCGAGCCATCACCTCGGGAAAGTGCGTCTTCCGCGGCTTCGGCCGCTCCTTGATGCAGTCGAGCAGCCAGCGAAAGGCGAACTTCTCCGACTCCCAGGCGGACAGGGGAAACGGGACCTGGTAGGTGGCGCCGCCCCGCTTCACCGGCCTGGTCACCAGCAGGGGCCGTATGTTGTGGAGGGCGCCGTGAAAGATGGCCAGCGGGTCGCATTCCACCTCCTCTCCTTCACCATCTTTGCTGGAGTTTAACTTGGCGAGCTGCGTTCGCTTGATGATGGCAAAGGTGTCGCGCATCAGCTCACGCATCAGCGCCTTCTCTCCCTTGCGCGTGCCCTCGTTGATGAACTTGGAGAGGGTGCGGTCGAAGAAGACGGAACAGGGGTGGTAGGCCCGGGCCGCTTCCACCGGCTCAAAGGGCAGATTCGGGTCCACCTCCATTTGGGCTGCCGTCTGGAAGGGGCCGGCCACCAGTTTGGTGGAGGAGCCGGGCGCACCGGGCATGTCATCCATTGAGCTGCTGCTGCTGGTGGGGGTGATGGAGAGTGAGGACTTTTTAGCTGAAGACGTTGAAGCGGTTGATGTGCTGGAGAATCGAGAGGAGGAGGAAGAGGAGAAGGTGATCATCGCCAGACGAGCCATTCTGGTGGAAGAGCCAGCAGCCAGGAGAGCCTGGCGAAAGGCGGCGGTGGTGAGGAAGACCATCGCAAAGAAAATGTTGTTCACAAGTTCAGAAGAACTAGATGATGTCGGACCGAGAAACAAAAAGAATCCAACAAGAGAGAGAATCCTTTGCAGAGCAAGTCTGTTTTGAAATCAGCTGAACTGAAGGGAAAAGAAAACATGCGGCCAACAAAAAATGATGCCAAACAGAGACCAGGGCGACATCTGGTGGCGCCTGGCGGTAGGCAGGACGCCAAGCAGAGAAAGGCCACATCGAGCAGCAGCAGAAGCAGCCACAGAAACAGCAGCAGCAAGTTTTGTATCCTCGTGAGTCTTTCTGTTGACAACTTCCTCCTCTTCTTCTTTTTTGGCGTTCCGTCCTATCTTCCCGTTTTCGCCGGACGTTCCAATCGCCTGGATCTCACTTTAGAATCCCCCCCCCCCCCCGTTTTCCCCGCTTCCCTTTCCCGTCTTTCACACCGACACCACCAGCACAGTGTTGTTGCACTACCACCATCACCTTCTTCAGTTCAAATACCGCCACGGCATCATGCTCATCACAAATAGCGACACGGTAAGCAGTGAAAAAGGAATCCTTCCTTTTAGAAACACCCGATTCTAACTTCCATTTCTTCACCACCACCACCACCACCACCACCAGTTCCTCAGCGAGATGAGCAAGCTCTTCGCGGCGAACCAGAGCAGCGGCGGCTCCCTCTACATTACCATGAAGCGGGTGGACGTCTCTAAGAAGAAGCCCACACCGCGGCCCATCAGCCGCCTGCCACCGCCCAAAGGCGTCAAGTCGAAGAAGGCAGTGGCGGCGGCGATGGCCGCAGCGGTAGCAGCCCGGGAGAAGGCCGACGCCGAGGCGGCGGCCCGCCCCTCCGAGCACATGTGCCTGATTCGGGTGCACAACGCCTCGCGGAAGATCAGCACCATGGTCTCGCCGAAGGACGTCAACAAGTTCCAGCAGGTAGGCAGCTTTGAATTCCTGCAATTTCGAACCCATTTTCTAATTCTCTCCTAACCCTAGGCCTACTCCAACCTCCTCCGTGGCAACCTCTACGGCCTGAAGAAGAAGGAGAAGAAGAAGGGCCCGGCGAATAAAAAGTCCAAGGCGACGCACGGCTGATCGATCAACCCTAGGATTCGATTTCAAGCACAACCACCACCACAACAACGAGGACTCCTCTCTTGAGCGCACTCTTCTCTTCCAATTGCCCCACATAAACCACCTCAAGAGCTCTCTCACACACTTCCAGACACACCTCCTCCTCCTTCTCTTTCAGGAAACGTTGAAGCGTTCAAATATTATGTGAATATATATTATATTTTTTGTTTTTTCCAATACAGCAGTACCTTCCTCACCTCGGTATCAAGAGAATCGACAACTCAAATCCTTTCCCTTCCCTCCCTTCTCAAGTTTCCTTGGTGTAGTAGACGCGGTAGTAGAGCGTCTTGCTGCGCCACAGCGAGTAGCTGTTGTCGAACTTGAGCAGGTACACGCCTCGACCTGGGTACGAATGGCTGCCCGCAAAGACCTCCTCGTGGGCGTCACGCCTGTAGATGGGAATGATGACGCTGACGGGCGGCGGCTGAGGGGGCTGTTGCTGCGGGTCATTCGGGTCGCCTGGGCCCAGTAGTTTGCTGCTATTGTTGGGAGGAATCTTCATCTCCAGGTTGGCCTCCTCGTCGCCGCCTCCGCCGATCAGATTGCCGCCGCCCTTTTCCACGTCATTGGGCGAGCCTTCAACTTCTGGAACAATGGGAGAACGGTTTGGGTAGAATTAGAAATTAGAAACTGAAGCCTCGATGACGCAATTTCGAACTGAAAACACTTACCCTCCTCGTCCTCCTCGTCCTCACTCTCGCTGATGTGAATTGATACCTGGTGGTCGGGCGTGGCGTTCCACTCAAAGAGGAGGCCAAAGCCAATGTCGTAGCTGTCGGTGGCGAACTCCCAGAAGATGCAGTTGCCATTCTCGTGCGTCGGCACGCGAATGGTGGCAATCTCGCCGTGGCCCACCTTGAGGATGCCGTCGCCGCCCTCCGCGCGGATCGTCTCCTTGAACGTGGCAATGTCCTTGCGCGTCCACATCGAGGCGTTGCTGATCACTGAGCGGCCACCGGGGCCTCCTCCGCCGGTGCTGTTGCTGGTGTCGCCCTCCTCCTCCTCCTCCTCATCCGATACCTCATCTTCTTCATCTTCAAAGCTGTGGGTGTTCGGGTTCGAGAGCGATGGATTACTTGCATCCAAGGTGATGGTCGCGGCTTCTGAAGTGGCCGCCGAGGATGTCTTCACGGGCGACCCATCGACCATGGTGATGGCCACCGTGGAGGTTTCCACTTCCTGTTGATGATTGTTGCTCTGTTGATTGCCACTGTTGTTGTTGATTGCACCACTACCACCCCCGGCCGCCAGCATGGTCCCATCGAGAAGATCGGCCGACTGCTCCATCATTTGTTGCATGTACTGCTGAAAGTGCTGCTCCTGCAGCTGACTAATGAGCGCCTGCTGAAGCTCCGCCGAGTCCGGGTACTGCTGGCGGGCGTACGAGCTGAACTGGTGGATCGTCTGGCGGTTGAGAATCTCCTGGATGGTGCGTCTGTGTGGGAGAGAGTGTAGTGAGAGTGAAGGAGGGATGCAAAGGAATAAAAAAAAGTGAGTAAGTAGAGTCAGAGAAAAGAAGAAAAAACGGCAAGCGGAAAGCGGCGGCGGCGAGCAACAAACAAACAAAGCAGTCGCTCACTATATAACCACTACCACCAGCAGCAGCAGCCAGTACTCGATCGGAAGAAAAATGGCTCGGTGGTGGAATCTCTCAAATATCTCTCTCTTTTTGGAACACGGCTAAATAGAACTGCTGCTGCTGCTGCTGCTGCATCAACCCAAAACCCCAATAGATGGCACATTGTGTGTATCGGTGGTTTTAGTGGTGGTGAATCACGCTTTGGCGGCGTCATCAAAACACGCTAACATCGATGACAGGTGATAAGAAGGAGCGCATTTAGAGCAGCCACTTACTTTTGCTCCTCGTACTTGCGCTGCTTCTCCAGCTCGGCGGCGGCCGCCGCCTCCTCTGCTCGTCGCCTTTCCCCCTCCTCTGCCTCCTGCTTGGCCCGGGCCTCGGCCTCTTCCGCCTCTCGGCGCTTCCGCTCCTTGTCATCGAGGTCGCAGCGGACGGCGGCGACGTAGGGGCGGAAGATGGGACAGAGCGAGTGGAGGAGGGCGATGAAGGCCTGCTGCGCCTCCGCCTGAGAGAGGTCGCCCAGGGCCGTCCATGCGGTTCTAAATGGCGGTGAAAATGATTGTTTGCTTTAGAAATGGAGGTTTTTGTTGGTGATAAAGATCTATAAATTGTGGTACCTCCGATCGTGGCCGACAAAGTCGAGGGCCCCCAGCGGTCGGGCCTTCTCCGGGTTGAACTTGCCGTGCTTCTCCTGAAGACTGTAGGCGACGAAGGCATTTCGCTGGTCGTAAGAGGGGTGAAAGGCTTTGCTTTCGTTTTCTAAAAATAATTGAAAAGATGTAATGATGTGGTAAATTAGATCAAAGGCCACACACAAACACACACACACCTTTAAAAAAGTTGAAGGCAATACGGTAGAGTTGAGGCGTCTCAAAGGGCCAGCTTTCCTGCTGGTCCTGTTGATCTGATGATGTTACCAACGCATCTTCTCGGTGGCCATTCAGTGGTTTCGGAGGAGGAGGAGGAGGAGGGTGATCCTCCGACGACTTCACCGTCACCTTCTGCTGATCACCACCACCACCACCACCATCATTGATCAGGGCGGTGGCGGCAGAGGCGTTGCTCAGCTGCTCCTCAGGTGAGCTCCGCTTTCCCTGCTCGACCATCGAGAGGCAGTGGACGCGAGGGTGAAGGAAGAAGGCAAGGAAGGAAGGCTGAAGAACTGCTGAAGAGGGTGATGATAACGATGATGATGGCGATGGTGATAAAGAAGAGAAGGTGGTGATGAAGAGAGCTGAGGATAGTGAGCTGAGGGAATGGCACCAGTACCAGCAGCAGCAGCTCCGAGCTCTGGTGACGTGCAAATCAACACAAATAAAAAGTGCTAACAGTGACGCTCGTTTTCGCTGTCTGTGTCTGTTTCTATTTCACTGTGTTGTGTTGTGGCAGCAGCAGCAGAAGCGGCTTCCACGTAGAACACACACTGCAGACAGGCACAGCGGCGGCTTACGGTGACGGCGGCGCCCACTCTTTGACGACGCCGGTAAAAAAAGAGAACTAAAATAGAAATGAACAAAAGAGCAAACTGATAACGGTTTCCAGCAGCAGCAACAGCTTTAATCGGTGTTAATGACTGGTCTTAATGATCGATGGTGTGTACAGAATCGTGTGGATCACTCAATTGTGTGTGTGTGTGTGTGTTTAGGAGTTTTTTTCAGGAGGAGTGGTTGGAAAGATAGAGAAAGCATTTTGTTTTGCAAGCAGAGAGATAGAATCAACAGCAAAGGTTGGGGAATAGGGATTTAACAGTCGGGGGAAGAAACAACAGTAGAATTGTGAGGGAGAGCGTTTTTGTTTGTTGCTGCCTTCTTTGTGGTGGTGGTTGCGATTCACTACTTGGTCAGTGGTGTGTGGGCGTGTGTGGTCGTAATGAGAGAGAGAGAAAGAAAGAGGATAAGAAGAATAAATAGAGAAGATCATTTACAATATCAGGAGAAAACGCATAGGGGAAGCTTCAACTCCACATCGTCATCGGGCAAGCAGAATATTCAGCAGTACTTCCACCTCTTTCACCTCCTCACCGGAGGTCAAAAGGAGAAAAAGGACACAGCAGCACATCAGCTGGTCTCAGTGTATGTACAGAAAAAAAGAGAAAGAGAAAAGGTCTGGTCGTGAGGGGCAAAAATCGATGATTGAAAGAGAGGTTTCCGTTTGTGTGAAAGAAGAAAAAAAGACGAAGAACTTGTGCAGTCTTGATGAGAGGACACTCCCCCTCCCCCTCTACTGAAACTCATCATCGGAGCTGAGCAGCGTCGTCTTCTCCGAGTAGTTCTGGCTGATGGTGGTGATTTGGCGAGCTGCCTGCTCCGAGGAGGAGGAGGAGGAGTTGATGCTTTGGTTCGCCGCAGAGAGCGCAGAAGGGGCGGCACCGGCAGCGGCTGCTGCAGACCCCGCCGTGGCCGTCCTCGTGGACGAAGTGGGGCCCCCGCCAGAGGTTCCGCCCACCACGGCGCTGTGGTCGCTGAGTGCGGCGCTGTTGTAGCTGCCGCCGCTGCCGCCGTTGGTGCCGTGGTCGGCGCTGCTGAGAATGGGCGACTTTGAGGTGGCCGATGAGTGGTGGTGGTGGCCAGCGCCACTTCCACTGTTTCCCCCACTTCCACTACCCCCGCCCATTCCGTTGGGTGACTTGGCGGACTGCGTGTACTGCGTGTACTGCTGGTAGTTCGGGTGGAAGTTGTGAATGGCGTCGTTCATGATGTCGCGCGGGTTCATCGTCTCCTTCAGGCTGCTGCTGATGCTCTGCATCGTCACCGAGCGGCCGCCGTGGCTGTCCGCGGTGTAGTTGCTCTCGTAGATCTGGGGAAATGGAAGGAAAGAATTAGATGATTCCTGGTTTAAAACAGAACAATTGCCCTTACCTGGTAGGGAAAGGCGTACCGCAGCGCCAGCGACGCAAAGAACATCTCAATGCAGATGAGAAAGTTCTGGTAGCCGGCGGAGACGGTGCCCGCACTGGCTCGCTCGCCGTCCCAGGTGAACACTGTGGTAAAGACAGAGAAAAGAAGAGGAAGTTAAAACATCACCAGATAAATCTCTCCTTCCACCAAAAAACTTACCCGGCGAGATGAGATCGGCGTGCTCAAAGACGGCGAGAATGACGCCCTGCCAGAAGGAGAGAAAGATGACCGACTTGACGGTGAAGAACTTCCAGACGGGGTCGTAGGGCGAGAGGAGGTCCCGGGTGGCGTAGTAGAAGAGGACCAGGCCGTAGAGGGCCAGCGAGACGCTGATGTTGTAGACGGCGATGATGTAGAGGTAGCCGGAGTCGGCGCTCCAGTCGCCGTCGCGGTACTTCCCGAAGGCCTGCAGCACCAGCGTCGCGAAGGACATGATCGGCTTCACGGCGCAGAACTGCAGCGTCGCCTGTTTGCAGAAGCGGAGAAAGCCGATGGAGTAGGTCCGCCCCTGCAGGCAGCAGGTGCCGTAGTACCAGCTGGAGCGGATCGGCTTGCCGCGAATCTCCGACATGATGTTGCCCTCGCCGCCCAGGTACTCGTAGCAGAGGCTGAGGAAGTTGTAGATGACGAAAGCTGAAGGATAGGAGTTAGGAAAGGGCTTTGATTAGTCTGAAAAGATCAGAAAGGGGCTTTTCAAGAGACACTCACCCTCATACCAGTCCCGGACGCTGTCAAAGTAGACGTAGTAGTTGTCGCGAAAGAAGAGCAGACTGAGCCAGGAGTCGAAGCCGTAGATGGGGACGATGAAGAGGATGCGGACGATCCAGCGCTGCTCAGCGGGCAGTGTGTAGTACTTCAGGTGCTTGTAGATCTGGAAAAGGAGAGAGAGTGTGATAATTAATAAATTGAAGCGATGAATCAGCAGCGGTGATTGCAGTGCCTGTGATGCAATCATCATCCCTTTCCCTTACCTGATGCCCGGTAATGAAGAGTGCCATCCAGGTGAAGGCCCCGGCGATGACCTTTGCGCTGTTCGACTGCAGGAAGATGCCCGGGTGCTCCACCAGTTGGGTGATGTTGCTGGCCAGCACCGGCCCGGTCACCTGGGCAATGGAGGAGCTGAGCACAGAGGCGGATTCATTGGCGGCCATGGTCGGCTGCTGCTGCTGCTGCTGCTGGTGATGATGATCGTGATCGCAGTGATAGTGATGAAAGTGATAGTGGTGATCGTGTCAGCTGCTGAACAAGATTTAGTGGCTTCTGATGCTGTCGTACACAGCTGCTGCTGCCGTACACGGTTCAGTGTTCAGGCTCGTAGACGTAATCGAGCTGAGAGCTGCGAGTTGATGAGTCTGTGTGTGTTGTGTGTGTGTGGTAGTCGATGAGTGGTGAAAGTGAGTGTGTTGGCTTGGCCTGCCTGAGTGCTTCGATAACAGGCAGATATTATCAGAGTGCAATCATAATAATCAGCAGGAGAGAGAGGGAGAGAGGAGGGCAATAAAATATCTGATGGTGGCGGTGGTGAACAACAGCAACAGTGGAAAATTAGTAGCAGCGGTGGCGAGAGCGGATGGGCTAATAACGCACGGATGCTTTGGCTGATTGAATCAAGTGTACGATGATGGTGATGGCGGTGATGGTGGTGATGGTAGTGGCCCAAAGGGAACAGGGAAACCAGCAAAAGTAGAGCTTGCTGGCTTGTGTGTGTGTGTGTGTTGTAGAGTTGCTGTTTAGATGACTAGAGTTGGTGGGCGCTGGTGGTGGAGAGGTTTTCAAACGATGATGTGGTCCACTCTGTGGGCTGCTGCTGCCTCTACTCAAAGCTGTTCCAACGGAACCATCGAGGAGCCATATGTTGGGCGCTGCTGCTGGTGCTGCTGAAACCAATGAAGCTGGCTCGACGCTGGCCAGCTAGCTTCTACTGCTCTGCTGCTTTGCTTTGCTTTGCCAGCGAAGAGTTAGTGTGTCCACCGCCGCCGCCGCGTCTCGAGCTGCAACGAGAGAAGAAAGAGAGGAGAGGAGAGGAGCCACAGAGGAGCCTTCAGACTTCTCTACTGCAACTGCAACTGCTGCTTCGCTGCCGTTGCTGTCTTGCTGGCGTGATCCACAGTCGCCGTCGATTGTCACTGCGCACTCTAACAAAGTTGCTGCTCACCACCGCCGCCAGCAACAGCACAGAATGGGAGCGGAGGACGATGACGAAGATAGAAGAGAAGAAGTAGAACAAGGCAAGAGAGAATGAGTGTGTGTGCGGTGTTGTGTTGTTCCTGGAACCAATTGCGAGCTGAGTTGTACCGAAAGAGAGAGAGTTGGTATTTAGAAGCTGGTGCTGCTATGTTGTTGCGCTCTCTTCAGTACTTGCACCAGAGATGACGTCGAAGGAGTTGAGGGCTCTATTTAGGATCAGAAGAAGAAGAAGAAGGGGGTCCAGACGCGTAAAAGGTCGCCGGTTCAGGAGGTTGTGGTTTAGAAGGAGGCAATTCGCAGAATAAAAAATAGAAACACTTGCCAAAGATTTTGGGACGATTCTTTTTGGGTTTTTTGTTTTTCGGTTAAACCAACAAAAACAGTCACACGAAAGGGCCTTTCAAAAAGTACGAAACCTTAGAATTCTGGTCTAGAAAATCACAACCTTGATAAATTCTGGTGCCAAGTTCTCAATCCTTCTTTAGCTGCTACTGATCATCCAGCTACCAAACAAGAAAGCTCTCGGCTGAAGTCAGAGGACAACTCCTCGAAAAGGACATCTCCTCGAAGCCTGCCTTGAAGGCTTGGCCAGCCTTCGCCTCGCGTGAGTCCACCGCAGAGTGCGAAAGAAGAGTCATCAACAAACAATTTGAAACTGGTACAGCACTACTACCACTACTCATCCTTTGGTTGTTGTTGTAGCCGTCGTCGTCGTCGTTGCTCACTCCAGGTGATCACGAGATCATCACCTCCTTATCAGATACCAAAGCAAACCAGAAGAGACACCTCTTCCAATTCTTCCTGGTTGTGGGATACCCTCGGCAAATAGAACCCAAACACTCTCATCGCCAGTGGGTCTACTCTTAGGATTGCATCATCATCATCACCACCAATACCTTCTCTTCACCCTCCTCTTGCCCTTATCACCCCATCACCACCCCATCATCAGCTGCCATGTATTGCCTTCAATGGCTGCTGCCGGTGCTGCTCATCTCGAAGCCCTCCAGTCCGCTGCACCTGCAGAACCAGGTGGTCTTCGCCGCCCTTTACCTGGTGGGAGCGGTCCTGGAGCGGAAGCCCTGTCTGATCTGCCTTCTCCTCTTCCTCCTCACCACGACCATCCTCTGCGTGCCCGGCCTGGAGATGGCCTCCCTCTACCGCCTGCTCAGCCTTGACTACTCAGTTTCACCCTCCTCAACGACCTTCACCTCCTCCTCCTCCTTGAATGTCTGCTCATAACCTCCTGCTTCAACAAAGTCTATCTATTATCCTCGATGTCAAGCACATTCCCTCCCTCCCCCTCTCACTCATTTGCCTGTGATGTAACACACTTCAACACAACACTGTAAATATCAACCCAAACTCGAGACATTAAAAGACCTTTATTACTTTTATACATTCACCAAAACACACAAGCACATACTGATCGGCTGAAGAGAAAAAAAATTTAGAACCTCTGAAAAAGGTGATGGACGCTTTTTGGCTGGAATTGCTGAAAACCTCCCTATTCGTACTCCATCTTGAAGTTGAAGTAACTGTCATCAAAGGCCTGCAGGCGGATGAAACCGTCCTCGGCGCCGGTCGCATAGCTGCGTCCATCAGGGTGGAAGGCGAGCGACTGAATGGGACCGAAGTGGCCCTTGACGCGGCCAAACTCCTCCTCGAAGATGAGGTGGAAGAAGCGGCTCTCGAACTTGCCCGACTGCGCGTCGGTGGTGGTTACCTCCATCGCCTCCTGACCACCGCCGATGACGACGTGGTCGAAGATGGGCGAGATGGCCGCCGAGTTCACCGGGCGGTCGGTGACGAAGGTCTTCAGGTGCTGGAGGGTGTAGGCGTCGAAGAGCTGAAGTGAAGAAGAGAAAGAGAAAGGAAAGAGGTTTTAGAACACCAAACGTTTCCCCAGCAGGAGTTCTATCTCCTATTACCTTTGCAGTGTTATCCTTCGACGCGGTAATGAACATCGTCTGGTCCTTGTTGTACTGCATGTCATTGATCTGCCCCTTGTGGACCTTGTTCTCCAGCATCGGCTCCACGGCGGTGCCGCTCTCCAGCGAGGAGCCACTCCGCAGGTCCCAGCGGGCGACATTGCCCGACTCATGGCCGGTGATCACGGACTCATCGAGGGCGCCCCACAGCGAGCTGAGCACCTTCGTCTGGTCGGCGTTCAGCTGGACCTTGAAGAGGGCCGACTCGCCGGACAGGTGCTCCCCTGTGGCCAGGTCGATGACGTTGATCTCCGGCTGGCGTTTCATCATCGAGTCGGTGGTGTAGAGGACCCACTTGCCCGAGTAGGAGAAGGCGGCGGAGCGGACGCTGGTGGGCGTGGGCACCACGTGCAGGCACTTGCCCGTCTCGCAGTCCCAGATGCGCAGGGTCTGGTCGGCGCTGCCGGAGACGACGCGGGTGGTGTCCCCTGGAGAAAATAGAAGGCGGCGAAATTAGAAATTTGGAAGCCGGGGATGCCTTCTGGCAACATGGTAAACAAAAGCAGGTGATATCACCACTCACAGTTGCAGTCGAGCGTCCAGACGGCACCGGTGTGGCCGTCGAAGGTGCCCAGGCGTTCGCCATTGACGGACCACCACACCGAGGGGACGTTGTCCTTGGAGGCGCTGAAGAGCAGGTCGCCGTCGCTGTTGTAGCAGATCTTGGTGATGGAACGCTCGTGGCCGTGCAGGGCGATCGGTTTCTGGTGGTGAGTAAAGAAGAAGAGTGGTAAGCACTAAACAGATCATCAAAACACTCGCTCAAAACTTACCATCTTGAAGTTTCGGTCTTCTGGAGCTGGTCTTGGTAGAAATCTGCAGTTGTTGTTTGTGTGTTGTGTCAAATTTCTTCGCAAGAATCGGCAAATGGTTTTCTGTCCACTGAAGAAAAAGCCGACGCTGCTGTTCTGGCGTGGACACTCTTCCCTTCCGGAGAGGACGTACTGGAAGTGGAAAGAGCAATGTGTGTGTGGCAGCAGCAGCAGCTGTGGAGAGAGAAAGTGGGCGGAGCGACTGAGTAGAGAGCAGCTGAAGTAGAAATCTCGCTCACTGTTTTTGCGTCTCTCGGATTGCGCCTTCTTCCATTGTTTACCGGCGGCGGATTCTCTCTCACTCCCTCGGATGCTGTGATCCACATCGGATCGGGACGGATCACCTTTGGGATCATCGGTATCATCATCGGTATCATCACTATCATCATCTTCATCAGCAGCGGCAGAGGCAACCGAGGCACCCCAACCCTTTCCCAACTGTCTGTTTTCCCTTTTTGCCTCCAATTTTTATTTTATATTTCAGTTCAGTGACCTGACAATCCCCCTTTTGTTTGTTCTCTATTTTGTTTTTATTCTCCTACTCCTACACTGCTTTTATCGTCACCATCATCACCACCACCACCACCACCATCATCATTATCATCGTCTCAGTTTACCTCGCTCACCTCAAGAGCAGCAGCACCAGCAGCCAAGCCGCTAAATAGAAATAGAAACGATGCCACGCTACGACGACCTGAGCCCACGCGGCCACTCGCCGATGGAGCGCGGCCTTCGCATTAACGACCGCCGCCTGAGGTCGCCGATGATGGACCGCCTGCCACCAGGACGGGGAAGTGGCGGTAGTCGGGGCCGGGACTCACCACCCCTTCCACCGCCGCCACTTCGAAGCATGAGCTCGCGAGAGCCGATGCCCTTCTCCTATCACCACGACGATGGCGGCGGCGGCGGCTACAATCGGTCCTCCTCGGGATCCTACCACTCTTCTCGAAACAGCATGGGCCAAGACCGAGGAGGAGGAGGTGGCGGTGGCGGCCTCTACCAGATCCTCTGCGTCTCGAACATCAGCAGCAAGTACCCCGACTCGACGGTTCGAAATGAGCTGATGAAGGAGTTCAGCCGTTTCGGCGAGCCCTCGGTGAAGCTGGTGTACGACAAGAACACCCGCCTCGCCTACATCTACTTCAACAACTACGACGACGCGAGGGAGGCCCGGTACGCCAAGTCGCGGCTGATCCTCCTCGACAAGCAGATCGTCCTCGATCCCATCTACGAGCGCATGTCTTCCTCCTCCTCTTCGGGCGGTGTGCCCTCCTCCCGGAAGCGCTCTCTGACGCCCGAGTATCCGCCGATGCGAGGAGGCGGCGGCGGCTTTCGGCACCTCTCTCCGCCGCCACCAATGTCTTCCTCGTCGAGGCGGGCGCCTCCGCCCCCTCCACCGCCCTCCTCAAATCGAAGCTCTTCGTTCAATCACGACCGCTATCAGCTGGTAAGTTTTTGTTGTTGTTTACCTTTTATCATATTCACTTTTCATAACACATTTTCCTCCTTTTCCCAGCATCCAAGAGACTCCTATCGGGAGCACAGTGGCCACTATCAAAGCGGAGGAGGAGGTGGCAGCAGTCACCACTACAGCGGCAATCACCACCATCAGCTCAGTTCCCGAAGCAGTGGCGGAGAGCACGGCTCCTACCACCTTCATTCAGGAGGAAGCTCAGCGGGCAACTACAGCCTGCGAAACAGCAGCGGCAGTGGCGGTGGAGGTAGCAGCCATCACAGCCACCACCACAGCCAGCCCTCGCTGTCCTCCTCCTCGGGAAACCACAACAACTCTTCCCAGCTCTCCTCCTCCTCCTCGCCGGGCTCGGCAGGCCAGGGCGGTCAGAGCCAGCTGACCCAGCAGCAACGGGAGTCGAAGAAGGAGAAGTTCCCCAACTACCTCCACCACATTCCGCCGGAGGAGGACGACAAGGCGACGCGAACGCTCTTTGTGGGCAACCTCGAGACGACGATAGCGGAGCCCGACCTGCGCCGGATCTTTGAGCGCTACGGCGTCGTCGAGGACGTGGACGTGAAGCGGCCGCCGCCCGGCCAGGGCAACGCCTACGCCTTCATCAAGTTCCTCAACCTCGACATGGCGCACCGGGCGAAGGTGGAGATGAGCGGGCAGTACATTGGCAAGTTCCAGTGCAAGATCGGCTACGGGAAGGCGACGCCGACCACCCGCATCTGGGTGGGCGGCCTGGGCGCCTGGACCAGCTACTCGCAGCTGGACAAGGAGTTTGACCGCTTTGGGGCGATTCGAAAGATCGACTACGTGAAGAATGACGGGCACGCGTACATTCAGTACGACACGATTGACGCGGCGCAGGCCGCCTGCTCCGCCATGAGGGGCTTTCCCCTGGGAGGGGCGGACAAGCGGCTCAGGGTGGACTATGCCGACGTGGCGGTGGCGGCGGTTTCTACTACTGCTGGAAGTGCTGCAGGAGCTTCGCCTTCGAGGGTTGAAGGAGGTGGGTCACCGACGTCTGCTGGAGGGGCGGCAGCAGCAGCAGCGAACAACAACAACAACGGAAGTGGCAATGATAATGGTAAGTTTTGCCCTTTTAGGTCTTTATGTTTTTACACTTACCTTCCCCCCCCCCCCACCTTTAGGTGAGTTCTGGCGTGGAGAAGGAGGTGAGCGCTGGACTAAAGGCTACCCAGGCTCGCCTAAACGCCGGCGCACCGAGGCACCTAACTCACAGCTCGAAGAGGGCGAAGAGCCGCCAGAAACTGCAAACGGAAGCTCAGCAGCGGCAGACCTTGGCGGCGGCGGCGGCAGCAGCTCTCCGAACTCGCAGCTCGACAAACTCCTCCTCTCCAACGGAAAGATGGAGGTGACCATCAGCGAGGGCGTGAGCAGCATCGCCGAGCTGATCAAGTGCTGTCCGGACGTGTGGCTGGGCGGGCTGGCGCTGAAGACGAGCGCCTGCAGCACCCGGCTCTACTTCTGCCACGGCGACGCCTCGCTGCTGGCGAGGCTGCGCGAGAGCGCCGCCGGCGCCCTGGGGCCCGACTGCTCGCCCCTGCTACGGATCACCCAGCGGCTGCGCATGGAGCCCTCCAAGCTGGAGGACGTTTCGCGGCGGCTGAGCGCCATCAACCACCCGTCCTCCTCCTCCTCCTCCTCGACGGCTGGGCCACCGACTGGCTTCTGCATCATGATCGCCACCCAGGCGGCCTATCCCCTCAGTCTGCAGCCGGGGGGAGTGGGCAATGGAGCGGTGGGCAACAATGGAAACAACGCCGCAGCCAACGGTGGTGGTGGTGGGGAAGGAGGTGATGGTAATGAAAATGGAGGAGGTGGAGGGGAAGACAGCGCTGGAACGGGAGCAGGGGCAGCAGCAGCAGCCGCTTCCACTGCCTTTCAGCAGCGACCCATTCGCAACCTGGTGGCCTACCTGAAGTCGAAGGAGGCCGCCGGGGTGGTGCTGCTCAAGCCGCCGCCCCCGGAGACGGTGACTGCTGAAGGCGAAAGTAATGGCGGTGGTGGCGGCGGCGGCGGTAAGGATCAGCCCAGCTGCACCCTCTACTTCTTTCCGCCCCACTTCTTCTCGGTGGAGGCGCTGCAGAAGATTGCCCCCCGCCTGAAGGACGACTGGGCGACCAAGGAGGACTACCTGGTGGCGGTGCTCACCAGAGATAACAGCAGCAGCAGCAGCAACAACAACTGAAGAGAGAGAGAGAGCACAACTCGGCCAGGCAGTGTCATTATGTGAGCGCGCGTTTCAGCGGTTTCAGTGAGTTCTCATCACCATCATCATCTTCACAGCAACTTCAACAACTTCATCATCATCAGCAGAATCAGCAGCAGCAGCAGCAACTTCTTCAGCAGTTTCGACCGCCTGATGGGAATCCCTTGCATGAATTCTTCTTCTTCCACTTCTCCTTATGTGCTGTGAGTGTTGTTGTTGTTGATGATGTTTCAGTGCTGTTCCCTCCCCCTGTGCTCTCTCGGGCTGGCTCTTCTCTCTTCAAATCTCTTCAACGGGCTTCCAAGATTCATCAACGTCTCTTTTATCTTCTCTGCTCTAACTCTTCAGCACCTCTTCAGCATCTCCCGTCTTCAACTCGCAACCACAGCTCAGCTTTGCTTACCTCGCTCTTCAAGTGAAGTCTACTGCTGCCGCCGCTTTTTGGTGTTGTGGTTGTAGTTTTCTGTTGCCGTCGCCGAGATGTCTCCTCTCTGTCCTCTCTCTCTCTCTCTCTCTCTCAATCACATCACATCGGTCTGAGTGCTGTGTGTGTGTGTGTGCAGTTCTATTTTATATATCGTCTCACAGTTTTCAGTTTGGTTTAGCTTTGCTTTTCAAGGTTTTCACCCTCGATTATTTCAATCAGTTCTATCTCTTCCTTCCTTCCTTCCTTCCTTCACTCTCAATTTACAGCATCTTCTTTTGGCGTTTTACTAATTTTCCTTTTACCTTTTAGATTATTATTATATTCTTTCGTCTTCAGTTTGAGTTTCCCGATTTATGATTTATGATTTATGCTTCTTCTCTTATACGCACTTCTCAACCAATCGTCTCTATCACCACCACCGCCACTACGACCACCAATATAAGCAATCAAATGAGCACACATCTGTCAGCTTTCAGTTTTAATCTTTCGCCAACAGTTTTATATTATTGTCTAGTGTAGGAGAGTTGTGATGATGTTGGTGGTGGTGGTGGTGGTTTAATTATAACTTTTATATTTAGTGCTTAGCCTTGTATGTTTACCTTCAGTTTACATATTACCTTCTTCTTATTTTTCTTTATCTTCTCTTACCGTCTCTCTCTCTCTCTATCATGTTTTCGCGCTTTTCTACCAGTAATGCTGCTGCTGTTTCTATGTTTGTGTTGCCCCCTGTTTATTATGTTCCAGCAGGCCCAGTGTGTCCCAGTTCTATTTCTGTGTCAGCAGCAGCAGCAGCAGCAAAAAATGCAGTACGAATGCCGAGAGCGTCTCAATGATTCTTCCCTACTTTTATTTTATGCTAATTATTCTCATTTCTGAATGCCGCATCTTATCTCAAATCTATAATATTATTTTACCACACCATTTCGCATCTACAGCTGAAAACACACTCACACACACATCCATATTTTGCGCTCCTTTCACATTTCACAAGTTTTAATCACTACTAATAAATAAGTTCTCTCCACAAAGCTGTGTTGAATGAGTGTTGCAAGAGTGGTTGCTCAAATTGTTCTGTTCATCACGTCACTCTCTGATGGTGATTCTAAGCTCTCTGTGAGTGCCAGTGTGTGTGCGTGTGTGCCTATCTTCTTCAGTTACCATCATTTTATCTCTTTCGTTACCTTTCATCACACAACAAATGTGTTTCGCCACTTTGCCAAGCTCGAAAGTTTCAGTTTTCAAGTTCTGATGATGCTGTGGAAGTCTCAGCTCGGTTGTTGCTCTGAAGATCGCCTGATCACCACTGCCACCAGTTCCTTTAACCCGTTCAAGTGGTGTGGGAGTGCCATGTTCTCTTCTTCTTCTTCGGTTTGATCATCAGCAGATTGTCCCATTTCACCATTTCCCTTCTTGCTGCTGCTGTTGTTGTTTTGTTTAGTTGTTATCCTTCTTTTTTCCTTTCTCACTCCTTTCCCATTTTTCTCATTGTGCGTGCGTGCGTGTGTGTGCATCATTCTCCAAATCCTTTGATTCTTCTCCTCCTGATCGACGTGCTGGTGCCATGTGATATCCCCTCACACTTCTTCTGGTGATGGTAGTGGTAGTTTTGGTGGTGATGGTGGTGGTGTTGGTGCTGCTTTCAGGTGCTTTAGGTGGTGCTGTGTTTGTGATTGTTGTTGTGCCTAACAGTTTTCTGTCTTTTCTGTTGCCGCACTTTTAGTGATTTATTTTTGTGTTTTAGGTAAAGCAAATACAGGTAAGTATAGCTTCTCTCTGATGATCTCAAACTTCTGTTGACTCCTTTTTTGTACGAAAACTGTGATATTTTCAAATAAAAATAAAGTTTTTATACAAACCAAAAACTTAAACCGTGTCAATTCATTTCTTCTTTTTTTAGATTAAAACAAATAAATTCCTCTTTGCAGTCGGAGTTAGAGTTTGCTAATAAACATAATCTTAAAGGTTTGTTTTTGATGAGTTGAGAGTTATAGCCGAGCAATACAAAACCAGCACTTCAGTACCAATTTGGTACTACCAAATGGCAAATTGCAAACACCAAAAATCGAATTTTATCATGGGCGGAGACAAAAATAAATTTCGAGCAGATGTCATTTCGAGCACTTGTCTGGCTACTGTTTTGAAGAAAACAAGCACCCACATTCACACACCTTGACCTCATCACACACTTCTTCACCTCGCATCTTGGTACTTCATCTTTCCCTTGGACCATCACCCTTGAATCATCATCAGATCTTCCTTATCAGCTAGTCAGATTAACAATTCTAAAAGTAGCAGCAAGGTAACTGACTTTTCGGAACAAGGCGCACTGACAACAACAACAATCGAAGTTTTCCGAACTGTTTTGCCCTTTCTCCTCGCTGTTCTATTTAACCGACTGGTCATCGCTCGCTCTCATATCAGTTGACGTGTCTGCTCTCTGGTTCTGGTTCTTGAAAATTCTTGGAAATTGTTTGCTGGGAAACACCGCTTTTTGGTTCCCACCACCACCAGCACCGCCGTTTGGTGTGCATCACGTTGCTTGTGTAAGGTAGTCAGTGCGACAGTGCTGGTAAGTGCAAGTGCATCTCGCTTTCTTTTGGAGAAAGTCTGTGTGTGTTGTTGTGTTTCAGTGTTGTGTTATTCTTCAAGTTCAGACGCAAAGAACCAGAGAAGTCTCTAACTCTCTTTTTCTGTTTTACCCCCTTTTTTCGGTTCTATTTGGGACTTTTCCCTGTCCCTTTCTCATCCACTTCCTTCTGGTCTCACTCCTGTTCACACAAAACACCTCCTCTGGTTACTGTGACATGTGCACTTGATGGCCTCCCTCATCAATCGCTCCTTCTCACTCGTCTCCAATGGCTTCGGCGCCTCCTCCTCTCCAAAAGCGTTTGCCTCAGGCAGAATGAGCACCACTGCAACCGTCGACCAGGGCGGCGAATATAGCACCAGCGGCCCCGGCAGCAACAACAACAGCAACAACCCACTGCGAGTCTTCGTCTCCGCCAAGAAGGACATCAATGACCTCTTCATCAAGGTGGAGACCTTCGTGAAGAACGTCCACGAGTTCTACCGCTCCTACGGGGACGATGCGGGGGTGATCGTCTCCGGCGGGAAGCTGCAGCAGCTGGAGAGCGCCGTGGAGAAGGTGGCCGGCATTCGAGATGTCCTCTCGCGCAACCACATGAAGGTCGCCTTCTTCGGGCGGACCAGCAACGGCAAGAGCACGGTGATCAACGCCATTCTCCAGAATAAGATTCTGCCCGCCGGCATCGGCCACACCACCAATTGCTTCCTCCAGGTGGAGGGCACCGACGAGGAGGAGCCCTTCATCGAGGTGGGCGGCCACCGGCAGGCGATCGACTCGGTGAAGAACCTCGCCAATGCGCTGAACAATGAGAGCATGAGCAGCGACACGCTGGTGAAGATCTTCTGGCCGAAGAGCAAGTGCAGCATCCTCCACGACGACGTCGTCCTGGTGGACTCGCCCGGCACCGACGTCTCCGCCAACCTGGACAGCTGCATCGACCTCTACTGCCTCGATGCGGACGTCTTCGTGCTGGTGAGCAACTCCGAGTCGACGCTGATGCAGACGGAGAAGAACTTCTTCCTGAAGGTGAAGGAGAAGCTGTCGAAGCCGAACATCTTCATCCTCAACAACCGCTGGGACGCCAGCGCCCTGGAGACGGACAGCATGGAGCTGGTGCGGAAGCAGCACATGACCCGCGACACCGACTTTCTCGTCGACGAGCTGGCGGTGGTGGAGAAGGAGGCGGCGGAGGACCGCGTCTTCTTCGTCTCCGCCCGGGAGACGCTCTTCCGCCGGACGGCGCCGCTGGAGAACGGCGCCTCGCTGCCGAACCTCGCCAGCCTGGCGCAGGGCCACGAGACGCGCTACAGCGAGTTTGAGGACTTTGAGCACGCCTTTGAGCAGTGCCTCTCCCAGTCGGCGGTGAAGACGAAGTTCAGCGCCCACACCGCCGAGGTGAGTCGCCTGACGACGGGCCTGGCCGCCCTGCTCGAAGAGGTGGCCGCCGGGACGGCCCGCCTGCGGGCGGAGAAGCTGGCCACCATCAGGGCGCACCGCGAGACGGTGGCTCACATTCAGAAGGCCTTTCAGCTGCTGCACCAGGAGGTGAAGCAGGAGATCGTCAACCTGATGAAGGCGGTGGAGCACAAGGTCTGCACCGCCCTCAACGAGGAGATTCGCCGCCTGGCCGTCCTGGTGGCCGACTTTGAGCAGCCTTTCGCGGGCGATGCGCAGCCGCTCGCCCTGGCCGCCTACAAGAAGGAGCTGCACGGGCACGTGGAGGCGCGCTTCATTGCCAACCTGGAGCAGCGCTTCGCCAGCGCCGTCTCCTGCAATGTGGGCGCGACGCAGGCGAAGATGCTGGAGGGGGCGCGGCGGCTGCTGCCGCCGGGCACGCTGGAGCGCTACTCCCTCCTCGGCTACAGCATCGCCCCCCGGGAGGACTTTAAGGTGCACATTCACCTCAACTGCGAGTCGCTGTGCTCTGATTTCGTGGAGGACCTGCAGTTTCGCTTCAGCTACGGGCTGGTGCAGCTGCTGCAGTACCTCACCGGAGGAAAGGTGGGGGAGAATGGTGGAAATCGCAGTCTGATGGACAAGAGCTTCACCGAGGGAAAGGGAGTCCAGCTGCCCAGCAACTCGTCCATTAATGACTCGGGCAATGGAAGTGGCAGCAGTGGCGGCGGAAACGGAAGTGGTAACGGCAAGGCGATGGTCGTCCAGTTCGCCGCCTCCAACCTCGACCTGATTGACAAGCTCTCCAGCTCGCGAACTACTATTACCCTCCTCGCCGTGGGCGGCTGTCTGGTCCGTGTCATTGGCTGGCACGTCATCGCCATCACCAGCACCATCTACGGCCTGCTCTACGTCTACGAGCGCCTCAGCTGGACGACGCGGGCGAAGGAGACGGCCTTCAAGCGACAGTACGTCGCCCATGCCACCAAGAAGCTGCGCCTCATTGTCGACTACACCTCGGACAACTGCTCCGATCAGGTGAAGAAGTAAGTGGTAAAGTGATTGTTGTATTTTATTTGCTAATTTGTTTTTCTTTCCCTTTTTCCCCACCAGTGAGCTCACCTCCAGCTTCGTCCGCCTGAACCGCCTGGTGGACAATGTGATTGAGGGGCTGCGCAAGGAGGTGGTCGTCCTGGAGAAGGAGGTCGCCTTCCTCGACGAGCAGGAGAAGACGGTGGCGCTGTTGAGGGGCCAGGTGAAGGCGCTCACCGGGGAGCTGCAGGCCTTCACCGGCAAGTACCTTCTCTAAAGAAGGTGTGTAGACTTGAGAGGTAGTCTTCTTCTTCGCTGTAGAAGCTCTTTCTAGGCTAACCCTCTCTCTGTAGCGCCCAATTATTACTTGCAATTTTTTTCAAGTGCTGCTTCCTCTTCTTCCTCTTTCTTACTGCGCTCGCACACACACAGCTGTCTTTCTTCGTCACTTCTTCGTCCCCACTGTACAGTAGTCCTCCATATTTTTCGTTGCACGATTCCCCGCCCTCTGTTGATATTATTATTATTATTGATGATGATGATCTACTACTAAAGAGGAAAGATGTTCCTAATTTCTAGAAAGTAATTAGATAAAAGTGTGATAAGGAATGAGATTTTATTACGGACATGTGTGTGTTGCTGAAGAATAAGGAAATGGATGTGTGTGCTTATGATAATGAAGAGAGGAGATTTTTAAGCGGTTTCTTTCTTCTACTGCGGCTCGCCCTTGGTCAGGTAGAGGACCTCGTTGTCGTCGGCAAAGACCAGCTGACTGGTGGCGGCGTCAATGTCCAGCGCCGTGATCGGATATGGATTGCTCTTGTCGACGATCGCCTCCACCGAGCAGAGCTCAAAGTCGTTGCCGATGTTCCAGCGAATCAGCTGCCCGTCGAGGGAGCCGGTGAAGAGGAGGTTGGGCGCCGTGGCCGAGTAGCGGATGGCGGTGATGGCGGCAGAGTGGGCGGCCGAGGGCGCCATCGGCCGCTGTCCGCCCTGGCGCAGGTCCCACAGGTAGAGCAGGCCGTGGTCGTTGCCGGCCGCCACGATGTGCGGCAGGTGGCTGTTCCGCTGGACGGCGGTGATCACCGCAAAGTCGTTGGCCACCAGGAGGGAGGCCTTGTCCCCCGGTCCGCCGCGCTTGTCGAAGAGCTTCAGGTGCCCTGAGGTGGTGCCCACTATCACCTCATTGGGGGAGATCTTGTCGATGCAGTGCAGCGAGTTGGCGGTCATCCGCACTGATCGGGTCACCGCCGGCCTAGCGCCTGCTGCACTTGACTGCTGCAGGTCAATGTAGCGCAGCTGACCGTCCAGGCCGCAGGAGATCACCTCGTGGTAGTCGTTGACCAGGTGGCCGGTGCTGTGGTGGCCGGCCAGCGGTCCCTGTCCCTTCCGGCCGGTCAGCTCGCCCATCAGCTGGAAGTGGCCCTCCTCGCGGGAGAAGCGCAGCCAGAGGAGGTCGCCGTTGGTCAGCGAGACGACCACCGAGCGGCGGTCGTAGTTGACGATGTTCAGCACCGGCGCCGGCACCCAGTAGTCGGCGATGCCCTTCACCTTGAAGATGCCCGAGAGGTTGTTCGCTTCCAGGCCGTCCGAGGTGTCATTCGGCAGGTTGCTCCAGATGGAGAGGTAGTTCTTGCCGAAGCTGTTGTTAGTGCCGGTCATCCAGAAGCGCTCCTGCTGCTGCACGTCGGCCGTGGCCGCGGTCGTCCCGCCGCGACGGAGGTACTCGCCGTGCAGCCAGCGGACGCTGCTGATCTTGCTGCAGACGTACTCGATGTTCATGGTGGTGATAGTTTGATAATTGACAGCTTCAGAAATGTTGACAAGAACTCTGAAAAAGAACCGACAACGATTTCGTCATTCTCTAGCCTCTTTTTTTCCAAAACAAAAAAACACGCGCGGTGTTGTGGGCCGCTCGTGGTGGACGACTCCCGATCACATGTGTGATTTGCTGTGTGTGTGTGTTGCGCCTCGTGAACTCTGTTGTGTTGTGGTTTCTGGTGATCTTCTTCTTCTTCTTCGACATTTGTGGTGACCTTCAACCGGAAAATCAGCTACCAACACTGAAGATGATGATGCGGAAGCTTCTTCTGCTGCGAGGCGGTGTCGCTTCTGTTGCTCTGCCTCCTCCTCATCAGCGGCAGTACTTCTCAAAGCGGCTTCTATTTGGCTTCGGTCAGTCGTCCCGGGTTGCCGCCGCCGCCACCGGTGATCATTCGGAGCTTCAGCCACCATCACCTTCACCTTCAAATGTAAGCCTTATTATCGAGGATCACTGCTTCTAACCTTCATTTTGTTTAAATCAGCAGCAGAGAACCTGGAACCAGAAAACCCATCTGGCGACGACGGCGGCTCTTCGGCAGAGCAATCTTCTGCTCTCGAAGCAGAAGCGGTTCGATTTTCTTCCCTTCAGCAGCAACCACAGTCGTGCCTTCTCCTCTTCGGCCGCCCTCTTTGCCTCATCCTCCTCATCATCGTCTGAAGCGATCGAGAAGGCGCTCTCCGACCCCTCAAAGAGCGGCGTCATTGACTTGTCGGACGTCTCGGCGACTTCGGCCGATCTCGCCCAGACGCTGGGCGCCACCGACCAGGCGCTCTTCCAGACCGCCACCGACCTCGCCAGCACCTCCATCACCGCCCTCGGCCTGGGCTCTCCCTACACGCCCATCGGCTGGTGTCTGCACTACCTGGAGTTCCTGCACTCCGTGCTGCCCTGGTGGGGCGCCATCGCCGTCGGGACCCTCCTCCTCCGCCTGACCGTCTTCCCCGTGGTCATCTCGGCGCAGAAGACCGCCGCGAAGCTGAACGAGGTCCTGCCCGAGCAGGCCCTCCTCAAGGAGAAGATGAACCAGGCGCGCCTGGTGGGCGACAGCATGGAGTTCGCCCGCCTCTCCAACGAGTCGCACACGCTCTTCAAGCGGCACGGCGTCAATCCGATCAAGGCGATGCTCGCTCCGATGGCGCAGATTCCCCTCTTCCTCACCTTCTTCCTCACCCTCCGCCGGATGGCCAACTACCCGGTGGAGTCGCTGAAGGAGGGCGGCTTCAGCTGGGTGGTCGACCTCTCCATACCCGATCCCTTCCTGGTGCTGCCCGTCGTCACCGCCCTCTCCCTCTGGGTCACCCTGGAGCTCTCATTTAGATCGGGTAAGTTTCCCTCTTTGTTTACCTTTTCTTTTTCAATAGCACAATATCTCCCCCTGAATCTAGGCCTGAACCCGAATCAGACGCCAATCTTCAAGTACGGCGCCCGCATCGTGCCCCTGGTGACGCTCGCCTTCACCTACGACTTCCCGGCGGCCATTCTGATGTACTGGTGCACCAACAACGCCCTCTCCATTCTGCAGGTGGCCGCGCTGAAGCAGCCCGCCGTGCGCACCTTCCTCAACATACCGCAGATCAAGGTCAACCCCGCCCGGCTGCCCGTCAACCAGAAGTCCTTTAAGAAGCGTAAATATTTTGTGTTTTTGGGGTTTTTAGGCTAAAAAGTTTTTTCTCTTTTATAAAACAGACTTCAAGGAGACGATGGAGAACGCAAAGATCAACAAGATGATGGAGGAGCGGAAGACGATCGACGAGATTACCTTCAAGAAGGCGGGCATTGGGCCGCTGAAGAAGACCTTCAAGGAGGATCCGACACGGGTGGGAACTGAGAACTAGTGATAAGCACCGAAGGAAGAATCCACCACAGTCCATCATTTTTGGATCACCGTAAGTCACTCCCCTCCTCTTTCTCTTCCTCTGTCCCTCCACTCGTTGTTTTTTGTTGTTAAAAATATCTGCTCCTTTTCTTTCTCATGCTGTACATAGTAATTCTGTCAACCCTGATTCATTGACAAAAGTAGTAGTCGTAGTAGGGGCAACGATTTGATAAAGCAGAAAAATAAGAGGCACTTGAATTATTATTCGATAGAAAAAACCCGACGACGTCTCTGTCAGTTCTCTGTGTGTTTGTTCTCTCTGATGTTGCGTGCAGCAGCTTGACTCTGAGATGGTCAAGCTTCACTTAATTTGTTTGTGTGTATTTTTTAAACTTCATAATTTCTTCAACTCGATTGCTGCTGCTGCTGCCACCGTCACCGCTGCCTTTTCTTTGCCATTTAATGCACTCGATTACCGAAAAAAGCTGAGCCGAGGCTGCCAAGCGTGAACCGTTAGATTTGAAAAAGAGGGGCGAAATCGTCGCCAACCAGTCAGTTTCAAGTAAGTCTCTCTCTCTTGTCAAAATAAAAGCTGCTGTTACATAATAATAATTTTCTTTCTTTTATTAGCCTATATAATATTGTCATGACTGCTGCTGCTGCCTCTTTCCCTCTCAATGTATTGATGGTTCAAAAAAGTTCATTAATAACGGCCACCTGAACTGAACTGACTCCGCCACTGCTGACTTTTGATCATAATTAGAACTCCGCCGAAGTGAACTTTTTTCCCATCAACTTTTGCCACAGTTGACGACGACAATTGGCGGCAGCACGTTATGGCGGTGATTTGTGGTGACGGTGGTGACGGTAATGCTTAATTAGATTTGCTCTGTCGCAGCTGCTGCTGCCAGGTAAAAAACACTGAGAGAGGGCAAGATACTCGTCAAGTAAAAAATGGGGCCGCTGTTCATTTTGGATAAAGCAGCAGACGATGATGGTGATGATTATCGTACCTTATTATTGTTATTTACAGCCCTCCTAATCAGCACACAGTGCACTTTGCCTTTTTTGCCTGTTTTTGTTTTTGTTTGTTTTTGTCTCCCTCCAACTCACCAAAACTGTCTTTTTTAAACGATTGATCAGCATTTGATTCACCCCCACCGTTTGCTGCTGCTGCTGCTATTGCACGCACACCGATCAGGTGAGCAGCAGCAGCTTTTTTAGCAGTTTTTTTTTGCATTTTGCGCAGTTAGTTTTGCCTCGCTAATTTGTGGTGACGGTGGTGGTGATGGTAATACTTGGCTAATTAGGCACGTCTCGGTGGTGGTGGTGGTGGTGGTGGTGGTGGTGGTGGTGGTGGTTGCATCCACTTACACACACGCACCACCACTCAGACAGACAGACCTTTTTCTTACCTTTTTGGGCGTCCACTGCCACTTCTAAAATGGCTAAAGCTGTGCTTCCTAGAACTTAGGTAGTCAGTTGTTCCCTCAGTCTGTCTCAATCTTTTTCGCCCATTTGCTACGCTTGAGCGAGCACTACACAGGACTCGCACAGCTTTCTTTTCTTTTCTTCTGTTTTGTTGATTTTGATGGCTTTTGTTGGTTTTGCCCAGGATTTGTTGTTTGGTGTGCGTGGACAGAGACAATGCTATGCTGATGCTTTGTCACCGGATGTGCATATCTTTTTGTCAATTAATTAATTACCTGATGATGTTTGAAGAGACCGTTGGAGACCGTTTAATTGGGATGCTAGTAGTTTAACCCGTTGTCCGTTGTTTAGCACACTTGGCTGCGGTAGAGCTGCTGCTGTGGCTGTCACTTCTGATCTCTGTGATTATCACGAGCACTTGTTTGTCTGTTTGTGTGTGTAATTAGTAGGATGTTTGCAAAGAAGCAGCAGCAGCAGTTAAGATCAGGGGGTGACCCTGGTCACCATCACCATCACCATCATCAGCACCCCACCATCATCGATTACACAGCCGGCGACACTAAGCGCAGTGTGTGTAAATGCTTGCACCTTGGTCAGTTAGTCAGTCAGTTAGTCTTATTTGCCGACACCTGTCACAATTTCTTTCTCTTTCTTGCGCCTCGTTTTTCAGTCAATTAGCTCTGCTGTCACCACCGCCACCACCACCGCCACCACCACCAACTCTCTTCACCTGACATCGATCTGCTGAAGCTCCACCAAGACCTCCTCTGTCATTTGTCACCCTTCATATTTTTCCTTCCGCTGTCGATGCAACTCGAGAAGAGGAGGAAAGCTTTTCTCAGCAATTCAAGTACTGATGCGGCGCACTTTTTGCCGCACTTTTCTTCTTCTGCTCACTTTAGGTTAATTGTGCTCCTCGGAGTGGTCCTCACCGAAGTGCACTCATTTATTTAATTTAGTTTTGCTGTTTTGTTTGCTCTCAGATTTGATGCCCATTTCCATTCTCTCTCTCTCTCTCCCGTCGCTGTTGTTGATTGACGCCGCAGATTAGATAGTCGAGAGGAGAATGCTGCTGCTGAGAGAGAATTGACATGAATGGGAATGAATGTAAGGTAAAGGTAAAAGAGGGAAAGAAGAGATGATAAATGAAGGTTGTACTACGCCAAGGAGGTGCTCATCTCCTCACACCCTCATCACACTCGGAAGAGAGAGAGAAAGGTTTTTGCTCTGGTCACATCTTCGGACTTAAAAAACTCAAAAGTCGTCGCACTTTGCTGTCCATTGTGTTCTACTGCTGTTGAACGGTGAAAGAAATTTTGGAGTAGTGAACTAAAAAACTCGTTTCCTTCTGATGGCACTCGAGTGCACCATAATTGAGTTAACTTTGTTCCTCTTCTTCTCCTCTCTTCAGCAATCGCACAATTATTGGTCAAATTAATGCAAATCTGGTTCATTAGTTGGCTGCGCGCATTATTTGCATTTCTACCTGCCATTTCAGCTTGTCTGTCATTCAGTCAAAGAATAGAACAAGAGTAGAAGAAGGTAAAGTTTTTGTGCACTGAAACAAAAAAGTACCGTGCACATTAGGAACCGGTTGGCTGAGTACCGGAGAATAAAGACTACGGTTGTTGTTCATTTTCATTCCTTCAATCGGTTTTCTCGTTTGCCCAAAAGAGGTGAATGTCGTTGGATGATGGCTGTGTGTTTTTATCACGGTCATTTCATCTCTTCTAGACTACTCACTCACTTGTTGCCCATCTCTACTTGATTTCATTTTTGATGAAAATCTGCTTCCTCCTCCTCCTCCTCCTCCTCCTCCTCCTAAATCTTCCTCCTAAATCTTCTCATCTTTCAGTTGTTGGCCAGTTGTTCCACCACCGAAATCGATAGCAGTAGGGCGCCAGGTTTCCTCTCAACTCGCTGGCAATTGTCTTTTGCATGCACTTTGCATTATGCTGTGCTTTTTGTGCGTGGGAATTGGCCCCCTGATCGTCGTTGAGCGGGCAGCAGCAGCAGTTTGACGGTAAAAGATGCCAACAAAAAGTAGCCGTTGTTGATGCTGCTGTCAGAAGAGATGTGTGCTGAAGATGTGTGCTGAAGATGTGCGCCTGCCTAATGATGCGTGCACAATGGAGAGATTCAAAGAGACAGGTAGTCAGTTCGGTTTTCTCTTCTATTTCTTTTCATTGTCGAGGATTACGCGCGGGAGCACTCAGATTTTTCTCTCTTTTTCCCCCTCGTTCGCACACTTTTTGGTGGTTTGCAGAAGGAGCATTCAAAACTGCTGTTGCTACTGCACTGTAGGGGTACTCTTCATAACAAAAAAGTATAAAAATGCTGCCATATTTTTGGTCGTAAAAAAGCTGTACGTTTTGCTCTGTTGATAGCTAATAACTTAACTAGGATCGGTTTGTTTGTTTGTTTGTCGGTGTGTCCATTCTGTTTCATGATATGGACAGCGTTTTAGTGGCGGAAAGTGGCCAATGATCTGACTGATTGGTTTCACTGTGCCTACCTACAACCTGTTGCCTGTCTCTGGTGCACTCGACTGAATATTGGTGAGATATCAGTTGGAGGGCTCTTCAGTTCAGCTAGCTCAATTGCTCAATTACCAAATTAGAGTGAAGGAAAAAAGGAAGTGATCTTTTAGTTTTTCTGATTCAGCTCTTCTTTTTAGGAAAAGGTAACCAACTAGATACGAGCACTGGTGGGCAGTGACCCGTGACCACAATGGACACACACACACACAGACCAAAGAATGGTAATCTAAGATCGCCTCCTTCTTTTTCCCCTCCTTCTTTATTCTTTTGATCTCTGATCAGCTCGGACAACGACACCGACATCTTTTAGATGGTTTTCTCTCCTTCTTTCTCCCCTAATTAATTGCCCTTCCCAAGCAGAGTTTTCATCATCCCCTCATCCGCCAACAATTGAAACAAAACTCGCCTCATATCTCACCGAGAGAAAAAACAGTCGTCCTTCTATTTTCATGCAAAGCACTTCTTGAATTTAATTTTTCTTTCTGCACTGCCACTGCAAATCGCACGTACGTGCGCTGCTCGAATCGGACGATTTGATGGCGAAGGAGGAAATGCCAGGGAAAGAGGACGACAACAAAAAGACGATGGAAATGTACACTTTAGTTTTCCTCCTTCTTCTCACATATTTTTTTTTATTATGCCTGAGGAATTCATCTCCATCATTTTGGTGGTGGTGGTGGTGCGTCCGCCTCAGCCTCCGTTCGGCACATTCTCTTCGACGTACAACCACACACATTGAACACAGTGAATACATTTTTTTCTGCTGTTTGTCTGTCAAAAGAAGCAGAAGCAGCAGCAGTAGCTGACAATAGCGCTGGAAAAATGCTGCTGAACTGTGAAAGACAAAAGACGGTGGCTGTGTGTTTGTGTGAGCGCCTGTCGAACACAAAAGACGGCAAAAGTAAATTTAGTTTAGTTTGCAGTGACGACGAGGTTTTTATTGCCGAGGAGGCACAAAGAAGAAGAAGCACGATTTCGGGCCTGTTCTGTTTTGCTTCGGTTTCTGCCACTCTCCTCCGCTGTTATTGTTCGCTTAATTAGACACAGTCTTGCTACTGCTGCTGCTGCTGCTACTGAAGAAGGCGCCCAAAGTGTCGCCTCTGTTTTTGTTGTTTGAAATTTTTGCCGGCGCCCATCACACTCATCTTACTCGCTGCTTTTTGGGTGGCAAAAGACGTAGCTGAGTTGAGTAGTGCTCTCACTGTTCGACACTCGTCATTAATATCGAGGCGTTTTTATTGCCAACTGCCTGCTTTTCTCATTGTCAGCATTTATGTTGAATTTAATCCCGGCATCGGTGTCGTTAATTTAACTTGGCAAACACTTTTGTAACTGCTACTGTTATTTTCACTTAGTTTTTGAACAAATAAAAAAAACAAAATCAGCTTCTGCCAATTTCGACAGTGTAGTGACATTTGTGGCCTTTGAATGGAATGTCGCCACATAACAGACTGAATTCTCTCTTTGGTGGTGGTGGTGATTGTCATCTCTGAGGGTGATGGTAACTGATTTGTTGTGGTTTGTGCTGTTACGGAGAAGACTTCGGTGAACAGTGTCTGCCGGCAGTTTCAGTTTAGTTTTAGTTTAGTTACTGAGAAAAAGGGAAGCCATTAACCACTCTCACTAGTAGAGCTATGAAATCGGTGATCAGGGAATGATGGTGGTGATTCAGCCCAACTAGTGGTGACTGAACTGCTGTTTCTGCCAGTTATCTTCTTCCTTCAAATGACGTCCTGATATGTTTCACCCTATGAGCTTGTTTCAGTTGCTGCTGCCGCCGTACATGTTCTGCACAGACAAGCAGATGTTTATCGGCGAAATGGCGAGATGAAAGAAAAGGAGAAGATTGAGGAAAAGGGAAAGCTGACGCCAGTCAGTCAGCCAGCAGCTACCATGACAAGGCTAATTTTGCGGTAATTAATTTATTGTCTGTTGTTTGTTTTGCTGTGGTGCTATCTTTGCCGGTCAACCGCAAACACCGACTGGGCGGAAATCAGTTAGATGCTGGTGCTGATCAGGACTTCTATGTTTTCCTTTTTAGTGTTGTTATCTAAAATAGGAGAGAGAGAGCATTTCAGACGTGTCAGAACATTTCAGTCAGTCAGACCCAATTCAGTCTTAATAACTCTGCTCTACTCTCACTTTGCGCCTAAAAATACAACTGTTTTAAGCTTCCAGATCAGAAACTGTGCTCACTTTCAAAGACAAATCTGTTTTGCTGCGTTTTTTTCTTAATAACGTTAAAGTCGAGTTGATTGTAGTGTGTGTGGTGCCTCTTTTTTTTCTTCATCTGATGACGATAGAGCACCAGGCAGCAGCAAATTGCCGCAGAACAAATGGCGCAGAAACAAGCACAAAAAAATTAAGTGTGTGCCGAAAGAAAAGCAAACAAAGCTGTTGCGAGTGACAAGCGAGTGACTGATAGTGTCTCTCTCTTGGAAAGTGTCACCCCCGCTAATGTTCGCTGCTGCTGTGTTTAATTGTCGAGGATGAATGAAATGAAAGCAACGGCAGCAGCAGAAAAATCTGCGGTACAAAGCTGTTGCTTCTTTAGCCTCCCAAAAAAGATTCCGGCCGGTTTGGTTGGTGATGGTGCGCACCAAAAAGACACCAAAGTGGAAGCAAAGTGAAATGAGGCGTCAGACAATGGAAGATAGAATGGATGGTGGTGATGGTGATGGTGCTGCCAGAGGTGATATGAAGACACAGTGGTGATATACCCGACGCCATTTCCATCACTTACTTTGCTTTCTCTGAGCTTCACTTTTGGACAGCAAGGCAGGACAAAAAGACGGTGAAAAAGATGTGTGTCTTGTGGTGGTGAGACAGGACATCAGCAGCATCAACATCAGCAGCAGACACGTCTATATTTATCACCATCACCGGCACATCTTCATCCTCGCTGTGGTAATCTGCCCCATTAACATGCATGACTGAAACTGCAGCCGAGCCGAGCCGCTGCCGAAAAAGACGACCCGAAAAAAGTGCACCACAAAAAGTGCACTGTTTTCGGGTGCACTTATTATTATTGTCTTATTATTACTACTGCTGCTCGAAAGACAATGCAAATTCACTGACAACAGCAGGAGAAGATGCTCAAGATGCGCAAGATGTTCAAGAGGCGCCCAAAAAGATGTGATGTGATGTACACTGCAAAACACAACAAAAGACATTTGAAGACTATGTATCTGTGCAGTAGTTGATTTACCCGAAAAAATTGTAAGCTATTTTGGTGTAATCAAAACTAAAAAGAGGACCTGAGAGGTCAGACAGAGGTCACAGCTGTGTGTGTGTGTGTGTGTGTGTGTGTGTCACGTGTTGGACACACCGATCACACATCGAACCGATCACACTTCCTCTGCTGTAATCTTCAAAATTGTGCCACATCTTTTTTCTCTCCTTTTTTCTTTTTCTTTTTCTACACACTTTTCCAATCACAATAATAATGAAGCAGCTCTTGCCCCCGTTAAACGATTGCTGCCAGTTTTTTCTTTTTCTTCTTCTTCTTTGACCTAGAGAGCAGACCAGAGGGCAATCAGGTCTTCAGTTTTCAGCCTAATGTGCTTTCGGTGTGTGTGTGTGTGTTCAATCGAAATTGAGAAAAAAGAACATGCTGAAAAATGAAGAGAAAAGAAAGAAGCTATCGAAAAAGGGGCACACAGCTGTGTGGGATTGACGGCGCTGCAAAGATGCAAATGCATTTCCGAACGTTCGATTTCGGCCAGCGACTTTCCCTTTCTCCATTTTTTTCTAATCGACTTTGTCCATCCATTGTCGGGCACTTGTCACACCCTGAAATACCCTCACTCTCTTTCGAGTGAAAGTGACCTCTCTCCCTCTCTCTCTTTTCTCTGGCCGTTCCCTAGAAAAAAAGTTGTTTGCATCTTCTAATCTTACCCCACAGGCATCCCTTCTCCTCTCCTTTGTGTGTGTGCTGCCAGAGACCTAGATTTGCCTTGTTCACTTTTCACTCACTCTCTGCTTTGTTGACCTCTTTCCCGAGTTGACTAGGACGAAAGGGCATTCCGCTCTTGGCCGATGAGGCTGAGGCTGCAACCCCTTTGGAGACCACTTTCTTCTTCTCAAAAAAAGAGAAAAACCTTTCTTTTGTTCACATCACATCAGAGAGAGAGAGAGAAAGGAGAAAGCAGTTAGCCTTGGCGCAAATTTTTGGCCCAAACTGAGGGGCACTTTTGCTGCTGCTGCTGCTGCTGCCACTACCACGACCACTAGCTTGCGGTGACATTTTTCCCTCTTTCTCGGGTCCATCAGCAGCAGCAGCAGGGAGAGGAGGGAAAGTAGGTCTAGGTGAGCGGAACATTGTGCTCGCTCAAAGAGAGAAAGAGAGAGCACTGAGGAGAAGAGGAGACCCTCTCTATTCGTTCTTTCCCTTCTTTCTCTTCTCCTCTCTTCTCAGCATCTCCCCGCTCATGTCTTCGCTCTATGTTCCGCTCTTTTCCCTTTCGATACCCTCGCTCTCAAACGGTAAAGTGGTTCAAGGAAATCTCCAGCAGCATCACCATCTGTTCACCACTGCCACTACCGGGGCAATCATTATCATCGGTGGTAGGGTTGAGAGAGTTGGAGAGAGAAAGGGAAAGGGAAAGCAGTGCTCAATCGATTGCAGGCCACTGAGCCAGGCCAGTGTGGCGACCAGTTGAGCTGAAGCAGCGGCGGCAGTGGTTTCTACTACTGATGATTTTTTCACCTTTCTTTTTGCATCATTTTTATTTGATTTTTTTTGCCGCATCATCTTTTTTAGTTTAGTGTTTTATTTTTGTTTTATTTTAATGAGTGTTTAACATCATCTTCTCTGATGCCTTTTAATTTTTAAACTTCAAACTGCCGCATCTTCTCTAAACTGCAACTACAAATTTTTCTCATCACTGCTCAGCCCTTTGACCTCTCGGCCGCTGATCGTTTACCTCCCCTTCTTTCGCATACTTCTCTTTTTTGTTGCATTCATTTGTTGCTGTTTAGTGATAGGCAGTGTGTGTGTATGCATGTTTACTTGAACTCTCACTCTCAGCAACAGTTCTGCCTGGTAGAGAAAATTCTTCTTTGAGGGCAAAACTGTTTTCTCTCCTTCTCTCCTCTGCGATTTCATCTGTGATCTGGTGCTGGCGGTCGTGGTAGTGTGTTATCAAGGTGTACAGCATCAGAAGCATCAACTGCCGATTAATAGCCGTGTTTTGTCTGCTGCCACATTGAGCTGAGTTGGCTAATGAGAAAGCAGCCACCAGTGAACTTACTGATTTGACCGGTGTGAGTCAACCGAGAGAGAGTGAGCACAGTGAGCACAGCGTTGTCGCAGTGAGCACCACCAGCAGAGCAGTGCCACCACCAAACAGCACCAGATCATCATACGCCACCGAGCAGCATTTCAGCATTTCAGCAGCAGCAGCAGCTTTTGCCATTTGCCATTTTCCCATCACGTTCTGCTGTGGCCACCGTCGCCGCTTTCTCTTTCTCTCTCTCTGTTCTCTAATTCGTCCAATACTTCACTACTGTTTCTGCTAATTGCCTCGGCGGCAGACTGCTGCTGCTGCTGCTGCTGCTTTCACTTTGAGTGTTCCTGTCGCTTCCACCACCACCGCCACCAACTTACATCTTTCTGCTTTCTTCTCGACCTACATCAAAGCTAGCAGCAGCTAACCCATTACCAAGACGACGACCAACAGAAAGAGCAGCAGCAACAGCAGCTTTGCTCCTGCCGTCATTACCATTAACCAACACCACCGTCAACATTGAATACAATATATCACCAAAAAAGTGCACTTTGTGTTTCAAATCGTTTTTCAAGCTGGAAAAAGAACTGCTTCTGCTGCTTTCGCCTCCAACGCTGCTGGTCATTGAGGTAGGGTAGAATGCACACATTTTTTCTCTTCTTTCTTTTTCTACCCAATCAACTCAACTCGACATTCTGCGGCAATCATTTGCATATGGTGCCCAATGGGGTGGCCCTGCACAGCAGGGATGTTGCCCGTTCTAATTAAACTTCATTGCAAAAAGGATGGGAGGGAAATATTATTGCCTGCGACTAAGAAGTGCTTCAAAGTTACATTTATTTCATTTGTTGCCAATTGCTTTTTCTTCTTCAACTTCTACAATCACAAGTGCTACTGTGCTGCAGTTAGCAGAAAGAATCAATATTTGTCCACCACTTCCCTTCCAAAATTGACTGAAATCAGACTGTTCAACGGTCAGAAAGCTCTGTTTAATCACAAAATGGTATTGCCACCGTTTTTGTGCACTCACTGCGGACTGACGCACTTTAAATCAAATGGACCTTTTTTATGATGATGCCCTTCATTAGTTGGGCAATCATAATTGTTCCTTCCCCTTTCCTTTTGTGCCAATGATCAAATTTAAATAGTCGTAGTGCATGTGAACGGCTTCAGCAACAGCCGGTGAGTGTGTGTTCAGTTTGAGCACGTTTTTCAGCTGTGTGTGTGTGTGCCTGTTCAGCGCCGATTACTGGGGCAAACCAGGGCGGCAGCAGCAGCAGCAGCAAAAAAGTGTTTGGGTTTGCATTCAGGCAATCCAGGCAAAAATAACATGCGATGCTAATGACCACTTTATTACCTCAAATCTGTGGGTTCTCATTTGCGCGCCAATGACTGCCATTTTCACCCCTTTTTTTCTCCCCATCTTTTTTTGGGCTGGTTGTTGTGAAAGCAGAGTTCAACCTTTGAACTTTTATTTTTTTGATTGCAAATTAACTGTGCCGCTGACCTTTTTGGTGTCGTCTTTTTAGTTGTTCTTTTTGCAAAAAAATTTTTTTATTTTTCAACAACCTAATAATATTGCATTCCTGATTCAAATGGCCTGTGACTGGCATTCAGTTTGGCAGCAGCAGTATCATTCACTTCAGCTTTGTTGACTGAGTTTGTTTTGGACTGAAATGGAAATCTATGCGAGGATGAATATTTCTTCAGTACAACACTTTGGCACCAGCAGCGAGAGACAGTGCAGTGCACCAATTTATTGCACACATTAGCAGACTGACAGTGTTTTGACTAGTTGGAAAGCTGCTGCTTTCGGTGACTTTGCTTGCACTCCATCGCTCAAACTAAAGAGAGAGAGAGAAAAGTAGAGTCGATTAAATCATATTTTTCACTGCTGCTTCTGCTGTTGCAGCCGAGTTTACACTAAATTTTGACAGAAAAATAGAGGAAGAGAGAGTTAGTTAGTTGCCAACAACTACTGCTGCTTCTGCTGCGACTATTCGACCACCAACATAATCCAAACACAGTCAGTCAGGCAGAGTGCACTGAAAAGAATGAGAGACAGGCATTTTGCTTGCATTTGTGCTGCGAGCATTCGAGCGAGGATTTGGCGTTTAGTGTTGTCGGAGAAAGAATAACAAAGAGGAGAAAACATTGGCACTGGCAATAAAAAGACAGGCAGTCAGGCAGGCAGATAATTTGGTCAACAAGCATCGTCAGCGGCAGCCGATTTGGGCCACACAAAAAGCTTCAACTCAGCTTCAGCTTAGCTTCAGTGGTTTGCCGCATCGAAGCAGCTTCTCTATCTCTTTCTGGTCAATTTTGGGTTGTTAAGTGCGTCTGTTCAGTGACAGTGACAGTGTCTATCCGTTCTCACGGTCGGTGCACTGGTGCACTACCGGGGATGATCACTGGGATCGGATCACCAGGCAACCAGCTTGCAAATTAGGTTAGCAGTTGTTCTTTCAAACCGACACTTTTTCTTCCGATGCAGTGTCCGGGTAACATTTAGTGCTTAATTTTGCTTATTATCTCCCCACCTGTTGAGCCGTTTAATTTTTGTAACTTTAATCACTAGCTTATTTTGTCCTCTTTTTTGTGTGTTGCAGTTTTAAATTAGTTTAGTTTTTTTCTGAAAAAGATTCACTCACATATTTCAATTTCTGTGCAGAGCTTCAATATGAGCGCATTTTCGTTTCGTTTTGAAGTGAAGGCAAATAGAAAGGAGCAACAACTTTTGTCTACTGTTCTTCGGCCCTTTCACCAAAAGTCTACTTTTGTTTTGTTTTTCTTTCATTCCTTCTTTCTCCTTCTCCATCGTCATCTCAACCTCCTTGAGCATGAAATATATGAAAAGTAAATTATTATCGCCGCACATTCTTTCTTTCTTTTTCTCTTGCCGAGTATGAGTGTGAGAAGGCGCATCATTCCTGCTCTTTTTTCGTCCATTGGCAAACAATGGGCACTGCATGTTGGCAGAAGTTTTATATTCACTATGCGAGGCCTCTCTCTCTCTCAGCGTTGATGGATAGCAGCAGAAACGGCAGCCGGAAAAGGCAGCCACTATCTGCCGCAAAAAACGTTTGTCTATTTTGTTCTCCTTGTTCTTCTTCTTCTTCTTTGGCTGGTGTTGCACTGGCACTCCATCTGACTGTTGCATGGACGCATCTACATTTAGCATCGTTTATTACCATCGCCGCCAGCAGCAGCATTTGTCATCTTTGGTTGATGGGAAGAGGGAGAATTTATTAATTTTGTGCAGTAGCAAAGACAATGCTTTTTGGTGTGCTTTATTGCTTTTCCTGATGCTGCTACTCATTTTTTTTGCCGGCAGAAGTTATTAATAGCCGCAAGTGCCTCTTTAGTTTCTGCTGTTGCTGTCGTAGTGATGTGAAAAAAGTGCAAAATGTTGATTTTTTAAAAGCTACGTTTTTCTTATTATTCATCATTTACCCTCTCTTTCTAAAAAGTGCTATCAGATTTGAGGATCATTTTTAAGCGGGGGGCTACTAACACAAAACACATTTTGGTCATTTGCCATGTGATTCGTCGCGGAAAGAAGGAGGAGGAGAAGGGGGAAATAAACGCCCGGAACTGCTTTTGTTGCTGCTCTCTCACTGACGTTTGCAGTCAATCGAGCTGTTTTGTTTTCAGTGACCGCCGCATCAACACACAGAAAATTTGAGCAACAACCGAAAAATGTTGATGCTGACTGACCAGTGGCAAAGTGGCAGCATGCTAATTTCTTTCTCCTCCTTTTCCCTCTCAGCAAATCGTGCGAAAAAGGCTTTGTTTCTTCTTTGTTGCTCTCTTTTTCCATCTCTCGTTTTGCCACCGTTTTCATTGGGGATAACATGCATAGTGTAAAACAGCAGCAGTTTGACCTTGCCTTCTGGTCATCTTTTTTTGCCAAGTTTTTCTAATGGCATTTTTCACTTTGATGTTTCTACTCAAAACTACTGATTTTTAGCAGCAAATATTGTCAACCACCTGTTGCGTACTTTTTGATCCTTTTCATCAAAAGTCAATTGAACAATTTGTCAAATAATAAGTTTTAATTAAATTAAAATGATAACTCTTTTCCATTTAAAAAACTTTTGAACGATAGATAGTCGTCTCTCTTCTCCTTCTTTTCCATTCAATCAGACCTTCTTTTTGAGTCCTTCTCTCTTTCTTTCAAGTTTTTTCTCTGCAAACCACCTCGTCACTGATGATGACAATCTGCATTAGCCATTACTGTGATTATTATCAACCGTTGCTGCTGCTGCTGCGGCCCTGTCACCGTTGAATTAATTCACGCATTCAACAGCAGTAATTAATGAAAGGGAGAGACGTACTTTTTGTTGTTAATTTTCTTTCTTTCTTTCACCTAGTCTTTACCTACTTCATTTTAGAAGCTTTTCAACTTTTGCTTCAGATTTTTTGTTGGCCTTTTGTTGTATGTGCTGTTGCTGCTTAATTACTACTGTCTACTGAGTGTGAAAAAGAGAGGTTGAAGTTGAAGCTGAACGTTACCTTTCTTTCGCCTTTTCTTACAAACTTTAATTTTTTTTCTCCCCGTAAAAGGCTATTTTCATTTCAAAATGGCTTTCAATTGCTCTAAGTGCAAAGTCGCCTCTCTTTCTCGTGCGTCTGTCATGCAAATAGTAGACAGCCTCAAACAGTCTTGTTACTTTTTTCTGTTGCTTTTCTATTCAGTAGCTAGGTAGGAATTTTCTTTTCTGCAGGTGGTCGGTGCACTGCTTTCCCCCAACTTCTTTTGGCCTTTTGTTTTTGCAGCGCTGATCTAAGGGCGCATCTTTTTTTCTTTTATTTTTCATCCTCAACGGTCACCAAAAAATTTTTTATGTCTTTCATCTTTTGTGTCATTTGGAAAAAAGAACAGTTGATGAACTCTGGTGTCCATCTACCACCACCACCACCACCCAATGATCATCGTCGATTAATTAGCATAACAAAAGATGATGATGATGACTTGGAGGGAAAATGAGGACTGAAAAGTGCACACTTTGGTTGTCGTGTGTGTACCCATCCCTGCCCAAACGACCGTTTGCAGCATCATCTTTTTCATTGTGATCTTCTTCTTTTTCTTCTTCACATTTGCTGTGACATCTTTAGTTGCCGTTTGACGTCGGTCCTTTTCCTGTTCTTTTTCGCTGTGACCTCTTTGCAACAATCTCTCTCACCGTTTTTATCTTTTTTCACTGGAAATCTTCTCCCTAAATCTTTTTCTTTTTTGGTGATTGGGGACACGCAGTTCGAAACATCGAACATGTAAAAATTTTCTTCTCTTTCTTTTTACCAATCACACGCACTTCAATCAGCGCGATTGAAATTTGATTTGATTTTTGAGATGCGTCTCTCTCTCTCTCTTTTTTGACTGTTTAGTGATGCTTGAGCTGTCTTCTTCCAAGTAAAAAGCTTTTTGAATCATTTTGAAGTTAGCAAAATTTTTTTTGCTGTTTTTCATTCATTCAGTCGGTCGTCTGTCATCTCAAAAGATGTTAGAAATGGGAAACCTGATGGGAAGGTGACTGCAACAGGCTGCAAAAAATGTTAGCTTGAAATGAGGGGGTACAAGGTTAATAGGAAGGGAAAGAAAGAAGTACCGAACACACAACATATAAAAGGAAATTAATTTAATAGCACGGTAGAGAGGTGGCCGGGCACTGCAGTTTGTCATCGTCCTCGTCCTCGCCAAAAACGAACGCAAATGGAACCCACAAATGGACAAATTGGAGTTGAATTTGGACATTATTACCGATGCCATTAGTCCTCATTGACATTGCAGGGAGGTAGTTGCTTTATTTGTCATTCGTCCAAGTCGGGCACTTCCCAGCAGCTCTCTGTGACAAGCACCAAACTGACGTTTCTGTGTCGCACGTATTTGTCCCCCTCCTCACTCTTCTTCCTTTGTCCTCTCCTTTCCACGGCCGAAGTCTAACTTTTTTGCGCGTAGTTTGCCTGCTGAAGAGACATCTGTCAGTGTCTGTCTTACCAGTCCGTCGTCCGTCCGTCTCAGTCAGTCAGCTCAAATTGACAGTGTTTTATTGGTAAATTATTCGCCCTAAAATGTGGTGCAGCTCGGTAATTTATGACAGCAGTGGTGGTGGTGGTGGTGGCGACAAAAGACGACCCTAGCTAGCGCGGTCACGTAATTATTATGATAATTTGTCGGCGGTAACAACAGCGGCGGCAGTTATCGTAAATCTGTCAGCTTTTTGCTGCTGTTTACGAGTTTGAAGTAAGCAGAAGTGTCCCGGGTCCCGGGTGAGCATTTTTTACAGTTAGCATTTTTTGGTGGTGGTAGTAGATTGTATCCAAAGTGTCCAAAGTTGAGGCAATAAAATTACCGCATTTTTCTTCTGCTGCTGTTGCTGTTTCATTGCCAGCATTTCAGCTGCTGCTGCTGTTTGGCTGACGTGAAAATTGGCCAAAACTTGAAGTTGAAAAAAGCGACTGCACTCGAGAATTCTTCTTCAGGTGCTGCTGCTCTCTCTCTCTCTTGCTCTTTCCTTTTTTGAGATCGTTTTTTCTTCCTTTCAATCGATCGATTACATAATAGCCGAAGAGAGAGAGAGAGAGAGAGAGAGAGAAAGATGCCGGAGATCTGATCAGCAACAGCAACCTCGAAAAATCGTGAGATATTCGGTGTCATTATTGCGATTACGACTGTGAATCGATACACAAAAAAAGGTAATAATAAATGTTAGATCACTGCCAACAAACGACCTTTGGGAGACGGGAAAGGTCGATAATAGGGAAGAAAAATGGATAAATGGATAGACCGATGGCCGAACAAAGATGAAAAGATGGATGCCATTATCGAGGCATTTACAGCAGCAACAGTCACAACACTCAAAAACGATGGTAGTAAACGATGGCGCCATTTTTATTGGTCTTTTTTCTTAAATCCTCCTTTTCTCGGTGATCTGATTTATCTGCTGCTGTAGTAACCCCGCGCAAATGATACCTTTTCGATCGAGTTGAGGTCGATTGATTTTTAAGTACCTTTTTGCTTGTGTGTCTTCTTTTTTGGCTGATCGGCGGGTAAAAAATCTTGTCAGACAAATGGACAGGTTTTTAATAAAGAGGGAAGGAAAAAACTGTTGGAAAGAGGTTGAAGCAGCAGATCTGATTGATGATGGTTGCAGAGTTTGAGGTGGTTGATTTTTTTGCTGTAGCAGTTCAGATTGTCCTCACTTTGTTCTCTTTTTCTATTTTGTACAACTTCCGGTTCATTTGTACAGCCGGCGACTATGGCAACCGAAGGGGGTAGAGACCGAGGGCGTGGGAGGCGACCCAGTTGGGTGCAATTAGTCGGCGCTGCTTCTGTGTTTGCTCGCAACGTTCCGGCAACGAAAACAACAACAACACCAACGGCGACGGCAACAAATCGCTACTTTCTCACCAGGACGGCGAGATCATCAAGGATCATTGAAGCCTACCACTGCTGCAATCAAGAAGAAGACGAAGAAGAGTGAGCAAGAGTTTATTGACACTGATGTGTGTGTGTGGGGGGGGCCACCGCTCCCGCTCCCGCAAGTAGCGTACCTGTTGAGAACGGTTGCTGCCAAATCGAAGCCTTTGCCTGGGCGAGCATGAAGCCATCGCCTTGCCTGCCCTTTCTCGCCATGATGTACCTTTCTTCTTCTCTTCGGTGTATTGATGAACAAATGCTGCTTCAAGACACGGCCAGTGGAAGGTGGCAGAGTCCAGGTGAACTAGTCAACGACAGTCAGTAGAAGCTTGAAGCTTGTCTCAGCATCTCAAGTTCAGCCACAAAAAGAAGTGTTTGTTTCAGCCCTTTTCGCCTTGCTCTCTTTGCTCGCCGGGCAATATCGTCTGTCAATCGCTGCCACCGTCGCCTCCCTCAATCACCACCACCACCAGTTTTGGTGGAGAAAAGACAGCAGAAAGCACGGCACTACCGTCACCACCACTCACCTTAGCTTCGTAAATCGTCTATATATAGATTGAGACCGCCTTTCGACAGCGGCAGCCACTTTCTGCTGTTCTTTCTGCCGTTCTTTCTCCTCACGCAACGTGATCGCCCTGCCGCTGCCGAAATCGAGAAGTGAGCAGGGAGCAGAGAAGAGAGCGAAGGAACGACGAGCGACGAAGGAAAGAGAAAAGTCGCCGACCAGCCGAAGTTGTTGCCCATAGCTCGCAAGAACGATCTTGCGCGGCAGTAGTGCGCCAACACTCGACCGAGGCGCAACACACACACACACAGCGGCGGCGGAGGTTGTGTGAAACTGCGAAGAAATTAGAGAGGCTAAACAGCGGTAGAAGGAGGTGATGATGGGCATCATTTGACACTACGGCCACTACCTTCAACACCTTCTTTTTACATCAAAGAGGATAATGTGAAATACCCCCTTTGAAAAACCTCTTTTTCCAAATAATTCTACATCAACCTCATCCCGGTATTCACCAAGAAGAAGGTCCATCCATTCTTCAGCTTAATCTGTACCCAAGTGCATTATTTAATTTCATCCCTTTCAGCATCGTCATCATTCCACCCTTTACTTCAACTTCTATTCCTTTGGTGTCACCTTCAAGAGTCTTGCAATTTTTATTTTTCGTTTTGTGCTTTATTTTAGTTTTATTTAGTAATTTAGTAATTTGATATCTTCTATATATCTCTATTTATCACCACCACCGAATTTATCATCATCATCTTATTTTTCCACATTTTTATTACCTTTCCCCGTTCCTTTTCATCACCTCCACCACACCACCACACCAGACAATATGCTGGCAGCGAACCATGCGTTGCTGTCGTCCACCGCTAACGGTACCACCACCACCTCCACCACCAACTCTTCAAACAACAACAACAACGACGGCGAACACGACCCTGCAGATCACCTCACTCGGCAGCCCTTTCCGCCACTGACCTTATCAGATTTTGACTTTTTCAGTGCAGCTGCTGCATCCGCCGCCAACAATCGACCGTCGTACACAATGTCAGATGGTGCAGACAGTCACAGCCTCCTCCTCAACACGTCGGCCACAACTACCACCACCTCTTCTGCTTCTGTTGACTTTCTGAAACATCGGAAATCGAGTGATATCGATGACAGTTCTCTCAATTTGCCAGCCTCTCCTTTAGCCACCACCGCTACTGCTGATGAGCTTGGCGGCGCTTCCCCGAGTCTGCTGACCGAGGAGCAAAGTAATTGTGAACCTACGCTTGGCAATCGAACTTTTCTAGCTTTTCTTTTTCGAACTTTTTATCATTTTCACTATGACTTACCGTTTTATTTTTTCTCCCTTTATTTTTGCATTAGTGATCACTGCCAGTCAGATTGCCGCCGAACTGTCCGCCCGGAATAAGCGAAAAAACTTTCAGCCTCGCAACTGTGCTGGCGAAGAGGAGGATAAAAAGAAGGAGGAAGAAGAAGAAGGAATAGAGGCCGAGCAATGTGAGGACCTCGGCAGTGATAATCTCAGTAGAAAAACGACAACAGAGGATCGTCATCAAACTCCAACTTCTTCTCCTTCTGCTAAAACATCTCCACCACCACCACCACCGGAAACCTCTAGTCCTCCTTCCACAATGGCCGAATCGGTGCTCAGCGACTTTGTCAACCCTATCACCACCACCAGCAACACCACCACCTCCTCCACTTTAACCTCCATCACCGCAAATACTGCAACAACAGCCACCACCTCCTCCCAGCAGCCACTTGACCTAAGTGCCGCGGAGCAGCTCGAGCACCAGCAGCAGCAGCAGCAGCAGAAGCTCACCGAGCAGTTGCTCTTCCTCAAGAACATTCGCGACCTGTCGCTCTTCTATCCGCAGCTGTCACCGCATGCTCTCATGGCGCAGCTGCAGCAGCAGCCCTCCCTGCTCGAGGATTCGGTCTCAGCAGCAGCAGCAGCAGCAGTATCTTCAGTCAAAGACGATGCACCTGGATCACCACAACCACCACCAGCACTTTCCGAGACTCTCGAACCACCACCACCACCACCTTCCTCCTCTGAAGTGGAACAACCTCAGCAACAGTCCAATTCCTCGCCCATTGAGCAGCTCTTGCAGCTGTACAATCGTGATCTCTACCTGAAGGCACTTCAGCAGCAGCAAAACCAAAGCGGCGGCATTCAACGTAAGTGGATTTTCGTTTCCTTCTTTTCTTACTTTTTTGTGGTTATTAGCGTTTACTAGATTAGCTTTGCTTCATTAAGTAGCAGCAGTGCAGGCGTTTGAGAATTCTTATGATCACTTTACTCTACATCTTTTTAGCTTTTTCCTCCTCTTGTACTCCTTTATTGGTGCTGCTTCGGCTGCCTCTCACTTTGGTAGCAACAGCAGCCGAGAGTCTCACCGTTTTGCTTGGCTAACTTTTTATATAGAAAAGCGGGCAATATTACTGGCGCTCTATGCGGAGCGACTGACTGCCGATTGGGCGCACGTCATGCTCTCCTTTGCGCTCTTTCTCTCACTCTGCACTCCCTTGCAGCAGTTATCTTCGGCAGTTTGGCAGTTTGCATTTGACATGACTCACTGCTTTCGGGGTGTTTTAGGTGTGTGTGTTTGTCTGTGTGCTTTGCCTGTTTGTGCTCATTGACGCCAGACGCCTGTCCCCTTGTTGCTTTTGGGGAGCAATGGAAGGAGGCTGAGCACAATCTTTGCTGCTGCCATCAAATTGCCTGTTTTTTCCGCTCTTTTTTTATAGTGATCCTATTTTATGCGAGTGTGTGGGCGCTTTCCGGTGCCTTCTTTCCTGCTGCTGCTCGCCTGTTCTGCTCTGTTCTATTCAGAGCTGATCAGAGCAGAAGGTTGGGGGTTTTAAAGTGAGGAGAAGGATTGGGGGAGCAAAACTGCTGCAGCAGCAGCGACCACCTGTTTGAGTGATGGTGGTAGTGAGGAAGAATTCTGCCCTTTCTTTCTCCCGATTACTCTGTTGTTGTTGCTGCTGATCGAGAATGACCACTCGGACACGATTGCTAATTAGAGAGAGACACTTAGATTATTGCTCCTAGATTAGTATTACATTACTCTTCTGAGCACTACCATCAAAGTCAAAGTGCTTTGACCGGTGTGGTGTTTGCTGTAAACACTGCTGCTGAGGCAGCCATTTAGCAGTGATGATGATTTAGTGGTGCTTTCTACATGTATCCATTTACTCTACTCTGCTCTTCAGCCAATCACACACTGCAATCACCAAAAATGGTGGCATTGTCTTTCCATCTCTCTCTGTGCCTTTTTTGCTGTTCTTTGTCCATGATGCTGCTGCACGCACAGACTCGAGAGTTAGTTAAGCGCGCACAGTTTTCATGTTTCCATCTCGCCTCATCTCCATCTCTCTCTCCATCCACTCACTCACTTTGCAGAGACACGAATTTCACATGCATTAGGAATAATAATTTCAGTCTTCGGGCAATTATTATCATTATATTACCACTGCCCCGTGTGTATGTCTGCTGCAGTTTTGCCTTTTTCTGTCTGTCTTAGTCTCAGTCCGAGTCTGAGTATTTCATTCTATTGCCGGTCGCCTTTAGCCTGTAGGACGTTTCTTTCTCTCGTTTTGTTCAGTCTTTAGTTTTTAGTCTTCTTTTTTTTGTTGTTTGCTTCCTTCTCAGTCCGTGGTCGTTTCATTTTTCGTGTTTTCATCTCCTCATCATCAATTGCGCAGTGTGTGTAATCACCGCCATTAGGAGGGGGAGAGAGCAAGAGCGAGGGCTCATCTTTCTTTCTCTCTCTCTCATCGAGCAGTGTTCGAGCATCGACTCCGAGAGACATTAGACGATGATGTCGACGACGACCACCGCCACCACTCCACATTAGCCATCCCATCCTCTTCTTGCCCTTTCTCCCTCGCCCCTGGTGCGATGATCGTTACCTGGTGCTAATTGGTCGTCCCATTAATTGATCGAACATGCACAAACGGGGGGGGGGGGAACATGCACCACCACCTGAACCCCTTTGAACTGGGCAGTAAAGTGACGAGAACGCTTGAGCTGAGCTCGAGCTTTTGATGTGAAGTTTCACCAGAAGTTCATCTGGCGCCCGTTCAACGGCGGCGGCGGTGGCCATCACCACATCGACGACGACTTTCTGTTGTTGTTGTTGCTGCTGGTGCAGCTGGTGGTGCTGGTGTTGCCTGGCATCGCTGATCAAATGTGTTTTGCTGCTTACTGGTTGCTGTGACTGTGTTTCGGTCTGTGTTTGGGCAAGTTTTGAAGGAAGCTTTTGGCATGTTTTGTGTGTCTGTGCCTGTGTGTGTGTGCCTGTGTTTGATTCGTGCAGCATTGCCAGCCAACCAACCCAGCCAGCAGCTTGCATTAATTCCACTTTCCACTGCTTGTTTGCTCACTCACTCAGCAGCAGCAGCAGCATCATCCGAACCATTAGGCAATGGGCAATTGGCAATTGTCATAGCCTCAAGGGCAATTATCAAACATCAGCAACAGTAAAGGCTGCTGCTGCTGCTGCTGTTGATGTTGTGATTTTTTTTCACGAAAACGGCCAAATCTCGCTTAATTGCGCGCGCTTTGTATTTTTGTGCACTTGAGGCTTCTGCTGCTGCTGTTGCTCAGTTGTTGGTGGTGGTGAAGCAGAAGAGAGGCAAAAAAAAGTTGGCAGAGTTTAATAAAAAGTTGTTTTTTCTGTTGCTCTCTCAACTGAAAAAAAAACTTCTCTTGATGTGGTGGCTCGTGAACGTCAATGCTTGCCTGCCTGCCTACCTGTTTCGTCAATATTTATTCTACGTCTACAACGGTGTAATTCAATGTGTTTGTGCACGCTGACTTTGATGCCGTTTTTCTCCCTAATTTAATCAGTCTTGGCTGCTGTGTCGAACTGTTGTTGAGGTGTTTTCCTGCAGCAGCAGCAGCAAGTACAGTAGCTTTGTCATTAGCAGTTGCAGCTGCGGCAGCATCGACAGCATTGAACACCGCTCAGGCTCGCCCATGTTCACTTGCCAAACTTATCCAAACTGCAGCAGCAGCTCCTGTCAATAATAAGTTTGTTTTGAAAGTCCTCCACTTCCAAACCAAACTGCTAAATTGTCAATAACCAGTAATGATGGCGTCAATTGAGCAGGTAGGCAGCGTGAATTAGGTGACAGGACACTGCCACCAGTCCCCTTCAGTCTCTCTCTCTTTCTTCGTGTTAAGTGGTAATCGCCGCTGAGGAGATAATCGGAGTTCATCGAGGAGGAGGAGGAGGAGGAGGAGGGGAAGGAGAACGGTGAGCCCATTACCCTCAAAAAAAGTAAACAGTTTATACTCCATCCACTCCTACCTGTCTGTTAGGTTGGCAGTCAGTTTTCTCTCTCTCGCTCTTCTCGGTCTCTTCTCATGGTGGATGAGCTAATCATTTGCTGCCCAGCAAATCTGACGAATCGAGCAAGATGATTTCGCCCTCTTTCTCTCCCTTTATCCTTTATTCTTTTCTCTCCATTTTCCATCTCTTTTCTCCACTAGCCTAGCACTAAACCACTGCCTATCGATGTTTGCTGGCGCAAGTGCGCACTGTCATTTGCTTTGCACACACACACACACACACACACACACACACACACACACACGCACTTACTCACTGGTCAGCGAATACGGTTATTAGGGAGGGAGACGGGACGATTAGGGGGCCATTATTATTACCATTACCTCGGCACTTTGTCCGCGTGCATGTTTTACACACTGACAAATGCTACAAAAAAATAGTTTTGGATGCCCTGACACCAGCAGCAGCATCACCACAAGCCAAAGACCACTTTGCATCATCATTTTCTTCCTCCTCTTCTTCTCCTTCTTCAGCGGTGTGACGTGCCGCTGACCGAGCTGATTGATTTCCCTCCCTCTCTCTCTCTCTCCCAACTTTGCTCGCCAATTTGTCCGGGAAAAGCTGATGCTGCTTTATTATTTAATAATAATCAAAAAGTTGCTGCTCTCTGTCAGCCTGCTGCAAAAAGAATCTAAAATATCTACTACCTAAATCTAATAATAAAGAGCAGCAGCAGCAGCAGCCGAGTGACTGACAATAAGAGTCAATATTTGCACACCAATTGCGGCAAGTGCGCATAACAATGGAACTCACATCAGCGTCAGCGTTAGCATCAGCAGCAGCAGGAGCAAAGTGACGGTCAGTTATCGACCACTTTTTGTGGTTCACTAATTATAGTGCACTTGGCAGCAGCAGCATCAGCATCAGCAGCTCAAAGATCGGCGATTGCTAACTTTTTTCGCTCTTTTCTGCCCCTACTTCTGCTACCTTTTTCGACCTCTCTCTCTCTCTCTCTCCAATGCTATGGACAGGCAGGCACACTAATTACCACCACTGCTCCCAGCGCTTCTTTCACTCTCACATATCCTTCTCTCTTTTTTGTACTGCAGAATCGACATTTGGCAAGTTGGAGATGAAATGAAATGTAAAAGACGGCTGTTTTCTTTCTTTCTTTTATTAATTTAATTTCAAGCCCTCATCTTTTTTGCTTCTGTTGCTTTTTTAGGCTTTGAGCTGCCCATTTGATAGGAGGGGAGCTGTTGCAACAATCTTGTCTTGTCTTTTGCTTCTTTTTTTGCAGTTTGAAAAATTTTTTTCTTTTTCTGCTGCTGCTGCTGCTACCTGTCCGTCAGTCGCTTTTTGCCCGACGGCAGCAGCAGCAGCAGCCTTTTCATTGGCAGCTTCTCTCTCTGCCATCTTCTCGGCCATTATTTGCCAATAGTTGATTACGCAAATTCAAAGCACACCAGTACACACAATTCGATGACTAATGGGCTGACGACGACGACGACGGAGACAGACGCCTGCTCCTGCCAAACAGTAGTAGTACTTGCTGGGAACTGGTTGCACTGGCCATTTTAGTCTTCTTCTTCTTCTTCTTCTTTTTATCATCTTGTTCTTATGTTATTGTCGAGCAGCTAATAACGAGCAGTCGATGGCCGCCGACTACGGTGCTTTTTCATTGCAGCAGCAGCTCTTTCAATTCGCAAATTGAATTGATCGTAGTTTGGAAGAGAAATGAGCGAGAGAGAAAAAAAAGCAAATTCATCGGACATTCTTCTGCCCTCATTTGCTTTCAATTTTTTTCCTCTTTTTTTCCTCCCTTCTTGTTGCTGTCCTCTTTCCTTTGTACCACACGACCACTTTAATTATGCATAATCACATTAGATACACAGTCGATTGATCGATAAATCAAGCTTTCTCGAGTCAAGTGCAGAAGAGAGGGCTTTTTTCTCTGAGTAGTGGAGACCGAATTTTTTTTAGGTGGTTGCCGTGCCTCGTCTTTGTCCAACACCACCACCTCCTCCTCCTTCTTTATCTCTTGACCGCAACCTTTCTTTTCTGCCTCTTCATCCCCTTACTTTTGTATAAAAGAAGCTTAACTTTTTTTTTCAAAAATTGAAATAGAAGTGGCTGTCTTTTTCTGCTTCAGCTTTTTAGTGGTAGTGGTGGAGGTAGTTCACCGGTGCTCACCACTACGGCGTCAATCAGTTGCTGGCGCTGGTAAATGCCTTCGTTTTTTGCCAACTAGCTACTGAGAAAACCCGCTCCCTACCCTTACCTGCCTGGCCTGGCCTGCCTACCTCGTCACGCTAACGATTTGCACTTCTTTTTCGCCCTTTTCTTTGCTACTTCTGCAGCAGCAGCAGCAGCAATAGCAGAAGTGACGCGGAAGAGCGCAGCAGTTCGTTTGCCCGCTCGCCGGTTATTTTTTATTTGTCAGTCCTTTGCTCATTCCACACATTTCTCTCTTTCTCACTGGCAATGTGTGCGCATTGGATTGCAACTGAAAAAAAAGATTCAAGAGCGAAAATTCAATTTTCAAATTGATTGGTCGATTCAGTGGTTGTGGTTGTGGTTGTGTGTGTGATTCGAGTGAATTGTGCAGTTGCTGAGAGAGAGAGAGAGAGAGAGAGAGAGAGAGCTAACTTTACTGGAGAACAATACGAGTGTTTTTCTCTTCAAGATTGTGGAGAGAAAACAGCCCACCGGAGTTTAGAAGTAGAGGTTGGCTAATTAAATATTAAATTTGATTCACTTTTCAGCCGATAATAACCGGCAGCAGCAGCAACACTGCTTGGGCAACAAACTTTTTTCCGACTTTTTTTCTCTCTCCGACCAACTCTGTCACGAAATGCGCCAATTATGCGTCGGCAAAGTTCACTTTAAAATGTAGAGAGAAAGAGAGAAAAAGAAACAGAAAAAGTCGGAAAGCTAGTGAATGGGAAGAAGGAGAAGAAGAAGAAGAAGAAGAAATTGCAGTCGATTTTGAACGATTTTAATTATTGTAATTAATTCATTGGTCTGTTTGCTCCTGCTCTCACTTTGCTGTGACAGTCTTGAGAACGGGAGAGAAGTTCATCTTTCTCGGTGCTGTATTGTGCTTTTTTGCTGCCTGCGCTTTCTAATTTTACTTTAATGACTAATTACAGGCAGCTCTAGTTGTGTGTGTGTGTGTGTGTGTGATTTGCTTCTGCAGTCACCGTACAAACACACACACACTGTGATTGATTATTTCCAATTGAAATGTCTGGCTCTCTTGACTCGCTCGGTGCAGTGACACTCTGTGTTGGGCTGTTTTTCTTCTCCTCTAGTAATGATCTTTTTTCTGCTGATTTGCAGTACATTTGCGATAGTAGTAAGGGGAAAAAACTGCTGCCAAAATTGCTACTGTTTGAGAGAGGTGAAAAGGTGAAAGGTCTCACTTGTACTCCCTTGACAGCAGCAGCAACAGCAGCAGTTCAATGTGCCTCTCCGCATCTGTTGATGCACTGATGTTCTCTATCTCGATTCTCTTTCTTTCTCTCATCATAAAGCACAGTACTACTGTTTGTGCATTGTTTGTTCCCGGCAGTGCAATGTCAAAAGTGCCAAACTTGGGCTGTTGAGAATCCGAGCTGTCGTCCGTCTTTGAGGCGGCTACTGCTGCTGCTGCTGCCATTGTGTGTCAGCTTTCTTATAAATTAATTGTGCTTTAATTCTTCTTCTACTTCTGCTGCTGCTGGCTTTCATTTGTTTGTTTGTCTCTCTCTTTCTTTTTCTACCTCTGTTCAATCTGTCTCATCTCATCTCTGTCTGTCTGACTGTCGGTTTTCTCGCTCATAAAAGGCAAAACTTTTGCCTGAAGCTGTTGCTTTCTTTTTCTCCCCTTTCTCCCTCCTTGAGAGATGTTTTGTTTTGTCCAGTTGTGTTCTTTTTCAGGCAACAAATAAGTCTACAAAGAAGGGGGAGGTATTACAATTTACGAGCACTTCTGTTCAGTTGCAGCCGGCGATGTTAATGGTAATAATTGCCACTGCCACAGCCGCCAAACGCCAAGACTTGAGAAGGGGGGGGGGAAGGAGGCAAAATGGCCACCTTTTCAGTGCTGTTTACCTGCAACCTTCTTCTCCTTTTTCTTCTACTACTACAGCAAAAAGAGCTTATTATTACGACAAACGAGCGAGAGAAATGGTCTGACTACTGACGACTGTCCAAGTCTCAGCCACTACGGCTACTGATGATGATAACACAACAATACTAAATCGTACTGATGCAGCAACAGCAGCAGCAGCAGCAGTAGGCAGGAGAGAAATCACATAAAAAGAAGGCAATCTTTTGAGAGGGAGAGAGAGAAAAGAGATGAAGAATTTGAATAGTGGTGGTGGTGGTGGTGGACAAGAGCAGACAACAGCAAAGTAAGATAAATTATGGAATTAATGACGTGGGAACACTGAAAAATGAAATAGTCTTCGTCTAGGAGAGAGAGAGAGAGAGAGAGACGGCTTTTGCTTCAGTGCTACTGTGCTTCAGTGCCAGTGCACCTCTCCTTTTCTCCTTCGCACTTTTAGTAAAGCTAAGCAGCAGTAGCTTTGATGTGTGTTAGCAGCAGACCATTTCTTGCTGCTGCCTCTATGGACCATTTTTTCACCGTTTATCGTCTGCGTCTGCTGCTGTTGCTGCTGCCTCACGATCCTTTTCACTGCTGATCGTGGTGGTGGTAGTCGCAATTCGTCCTCGATCAGAAAGAGAGGTGTAAATGCTTTTGCTAGCTCTCTCTCTCTCTCTCTCTCTCGCTAATCGGTGGACACCATCTCAGTGTCGACACCTAATCGACTGTTGCTGCTCAACTGCTGCTATTCAGTCTCTTTCTTTCTCTTGAAGCTTCTGTTTTCACTCAACACACGCACGCACACTTAAACAAACACACACTTACCGTTTGGCTTAGCTTAGGCCGTGTTTTTGTTACCTTTGCTGCTGCTGCTGCTGCTGCTGCTGATCCCCGGCACCTCCGCAATAAATTTTGCATAAAAATGGACACTTTTGGCCAGCTTTTTGGCAGCTCCTTTTCTTTTCATCTCGTCCATCGATCGACACCGATTTCAGCTACTGCTGCTACTACTTTTATTATCATCTTTTCACAGCAGTAAATTTTGCAGCACAGTTTATCGCCGGTTTTTCAATTGTCACTGTGTGTTGCACACCTCACGTAATCGTCGGCTCATGATCTCTCGTTCGTTCTTCCTCTGCAGATGAACAGACAAGAGTGAAAATTTTGTTCTTTTTCTTTTCCTTCTTTTTCACCTTTTCGGCTCACTGGCTGCTTCTGAGGAAAAAGAGGAAGAAAAACCAAGACTGCTGCCACTTTTGTTTGCCTTTCCACTGACTTGAGCCAGTCAGCCAGCCAAACGAGGAGCTCTAATTTGTTGCTCGCTCGCTTGCTTTTTCATTCACTTCACCTCGCCATCAAATTCGGTGGCAGCAGTTTTTTTTTGCTTCGCTTTGTCGCCTTTTCTTTTTTCTCCTCTCCACTCCTCTGCCTAATTGACGATGATGGTCCCTTTGTGGTAAATGGCCCAAATAAATGGTCCCATTTTCGGCAGCACTCTTAACTTGCTGTTCAGTGCAGCGCATCCGCTGTGAAGGCGAGGAAAAGAGATGCAAATTAGGTAGTGCTGGTGGTGGTCGATAGTTTTGCGTGATTTTGACTTTAAAAGAGCGGAGACTTGAAGAGTGGATTACACGTGAATACACTACTGTAACTAATGATTTATTTTTTTCTTACTTTCTACTTTCAGGCAAAGAAGACGACGAAGAAGAAGGGGAAGAGGGGGAAGGAGAAGAGTCAGACGACCAGGGATCGCAGTCAGAGTTGGCGGCCTCTGCTCTAAATCATCATCAGCCATCATCTAATCGTCGAACAGCGGCTGAATCTGGTGAACTAATTACTAATGAGAACAATGAAGAAGATGGGGAGCATGAGTGTGATGGTGATGACGATCTCATGACGAGCATCGAGGACTCGGGGCCTAACAAAACCGGTGATAAGGTCCTCTCTACCAAAAACAGCAGCTCCAAGGCAAACTCCATTGACATTGAGAAGCTGAAGCAGCTGCAGGAGCTGAATAAGTTGCTGCTACTTCAGCAGCAGATTGAGCAGCAGCAGAATAGCGATTTGCAAAATCACAACAAGCAGCACCAGATTTCCTCCCCTTTGGACTCTCTCACGCTGGATCCGACGGCGCTCTTCTCTAGTCTTGACCAGCAGTTTCACCAACACCAGCAACAGCAAAAGTCCTTTCCCTCTTCTTCGGGGGCTTTGCTGATGAAGATGAAGGCGGCGGCTGCCGTCACTTCTTCGGTAAGCTCATTTCGTCTACTGTCACCATCTTTCTTTGAAATAACACGACCCCCTTTTGCACCATCAGGACGCCTACAACTTTGGCGACATCTTCAAGAGCAAGCAATCGTCAAACAGCAGCGGAGGGGGCGGTGGCCAAGGAGGCGGAAATGGCGGCAACAAGCCCTCTCGACGTCCACTCAGCTCCTGGAAGCAGTCCATCTCCGCCTGCGGGCCCGGGCCGGCGCCCTGGGTGGACAAGGCGACGCTCCATTCGCTGGGCATTCCAGGTAGGTGCAAACCTGTGTGTGTGATGGCATTTGAGACAGAGTGGGCAAACGGAAATTTGAGAACCTCTGTTTGCTGAAAGAGATGCGGCTGTTTCCAGTCCTGTGTGTGTGTGTGATCGATCAGCGTCAAAGTCGTAGTTGGTGGGAAGAGCTGCAGACTGTCTCGGTGCATTGTCTGCTTGTTTGCATACCCATTTGCTTTGTTTTATGCCTGTTGGCATTCCTCGTTAGCTTTTTCAGTCAGTCAGTCTCTCTCTCCTTCACGAATCAGATTGGGCAAATCAAATTACGCCAGCAGAAGAGAGTTCAGTTGTTGTTGTTGGTAGTGGAGGAGCATCAGCAGCAGCTCAGATCCTCTATCTCTCCTTCTTGCACAGATACAGGAGCGAGCCAATTATTTCATTAAGTTATCAATCTACGTATTAGTCAGGATTTTGTCTGTTTTTTCTGTTTTTTGTTTTCTTTTTTACAAAGATTGCGCCTGTTTTTTCGTTTATGTCTGCGTTTGCCCTCATCCATCGTTCATTGAGAAAATGTTTTTTTGCAGCCAGTTCTAGAGTCAAAGACAATGATTGCTTTCCTTTTCTCATTTCCCGACGACTGTCGCCGACATTGGGCGCGTGAAATGAATTAGCTTCCTCATCTTCTTCTTCTTCTTCTTCTTTTACGTTAAAAAGATGCAAACAGAGATCAGACGAGAAGATACACCTTCTTCTTCCTCTCTCCCAGCGGCAATCACCCCCGTCGATTCTGACTGCTGCCGTCTACTACGAAACGAGCCAGGGAGATAATGAATGTCAGCTTTGATTGTCACTGACAACTGTTACTACAAGAGGGAGTACTATTGGTCTACTACCACTGGTGCAATGGCCAGCAGCAGCAGCAGCTCTGGTGAATGGCCACTTTTTGCACTGCTTTTGCAGCATCAAATTTTTTGTTTTCTTGGCCACCGCTGCTGCTGCTCCCTCTGTCCAATCTGAACCCCTCTGACTTTTACCAATCGACCACTACTTTTGCCATTGTACTTTTTGGTCTGTTCTCCTAGCTGAGCTGAACTGCAGTGGCACTTCTCCGCCAACTGCTGCCGAGAGCTGGCAACAGATTTGAGCCGTCGTCGTCTGTGCATTGTGTATGCTAACGCTGACTGACTGACTGCGACTTTCACTGCTCTGTTCTGTTCTGTCCCGAGCGATCAACACTTGTTGCTGCTGCAACAATTGAACGATTGCATAGTATTCGTCCGTCCAGTCCACCCTGCTGAAGATTAATTGTCTTTCTTCATTTAAAACTCATTTTTCATCTTCTGTCATCTGGCAATTCTTCTTCGTCTTCTACCAGAGATGGTGGTGGTGGTGGTACTACCTTTCTACCTCCATTTTTTCCTCTCCATTTAGACGATTATATCGATCACCAGCTCCTCTCCCTCTCTTCATATTATTTGGGATTCATCTTCATCGCTCATCGCCTTTGTTTGCGATTTTCTATTATTTTCTTGGCCTCTTCTCTTCTCCCCCTCTCTCTCCTTTCCTTTCCTTTCCTTTCCTCTCCTCCTTCGTCTTCTTTTAATTCCCTTTTATACTTTTTTGCTGCTTCGCCGTTCCGCTTAGCCGTTTTGCTCTTGCGCTCTTCCTCGCAAATGAAAAGCATTTCGCTGATCTGCCTGCAACTTTTTTTTGTGTGTGTGTGTGGGTCCGTTGTTCTTCAGTGACCTTTTTGCTGCAATACTCTTATTTCTCTTTTCTGCTGATGATGGTTGGGAGAGCGTTTTTCGGAGCTCTTGTTGCCCTCGCTGACAAATCGGCTTTAGAGTGTGTGTGTGGAGTAGGTAGGGGAGGAAATCTTTCTCTTTCTCTCCTCGTTTAGAAATCGTCTGCTGTTTTATTTTATATTAGTACATTATTACATTATTTTGCTACCACTGGCAAGATCAAGGTTGGCCGGCGGTGGTGAGTGAAAGGACCACACTGCATAAGACTCTCGACTCTGCTCTGCACTCTCCTCTCAGTGGCTCTTAATTGACCGGCCTGACATTGGAGTGTGTGTGTAATTGCGCGCACTCAATGAGAATGCCACAGCGTGAATATATGAACTGAATGAGCGACAAGGGAGATGACAACTGTCGAGAGAGAGAGAGAGAGAGAGAGAGAGAGAGAGAGAGAGAGAGAGAGAGAGA
>JAALOO010000176.1_pt1 | contig 55603 bp, 30 predicted proteins | sample 7257641 | NCBI WGS metagenome assembly JAALOO01 (sample SAMN14085613, study PRJNA598686) | mite metagenome | biome: ENVO:01001000; feature: ENVO:01001002; material: ENVO:01001226; isolation source: single female mite from University of Michigan culture on fish food culture... ...
GAAACTATTAGAGACGTGAAAAACTAAAAAGTTCGAGTGACGGTTGCCTTAAAAGGTATACTTCAACTTAAACTTAAAGTTGTAACCGCAACTTTTAAAATTATTTATCAAGTACATGCACAGCCAATAAATTAAATTTACATAAATAAATAAAAATAAATTTTTGTTAAAAACAATTTAACTAAAAACTGCGTATAAAAAGCAATTCAATCATCGAAAATGATTTGCACAAAATAAACATTGATATTTCAAAGTGTTAAATACTCAAACTTTTTTCTTCCATAAAAAATAGCCCATGCGTAACGTTTTCAATCATGCAAAAAGATTTGCATTTTTGATGTAACAATTTACCTGAATAAAATAAACTTGTCAAAAATACTTTTTTATGATTATATTTATTTTATTATACTGAGAACTTGCCCTGTAGAATCATTAAAGTTTATTTGTAAAAATAATTGTTGTACAAAGGAAAAGAACGCAATGGATTAGGAAGTAAAGAGCACATATGTAAAAATGAAAGAATAAAATATTTAGGAAGTGAAATGCTCTGAATGAGTATGTCAGCAGCTGGATGATAACAAGATCAATGCAGGAAGAGCAGTTGATGCACATGCAAAAAGTGACATACCTTGGAACAGTAGCTTTGCTACTGAAAGTAGTAGTCACAGCGACTTGCGTGATTCAAGAAGTGTTGATCAAGTTGTAAGCTTCTTCTTCTTTCGTTTGCAAATCTTGAATTAATAATTAAGAACTGACTAGATATCTCCTATGATTACGAAAGAGTAATGAATTATTCATACGTAGCTGGCAGCTAGTCAGGTAAAGTTAAGAATAAAAAAGGAAAAATTGAACAAGGTAAGATTAAATGCCTCAAAAAAAGTAAGGAATTTAAGAGTTATAGAAGTCTTGTTCGTTTAGAATACAAAAATGGTTGTGAGAGGGTTATTTTCTCTCTTCAATAAGGCAAATGTCCTTTTGAGTTGTGGAAGTCACTGCTGAAGGCAGTGCCTGACAACTGGCAAGTTTTGCTAATGAGCTAGACAGTTTCGAGCGATGACTAAGAATATAAAGATCTGTAATGTTCAGTGTGTGACACAACGAATTTTCGACTGCAACTTTGAAAGTGGCAAAGTTATTCCAAAGGACTCACTGAAGCAGCACACAGTAAATAAGGGAGCTAATTGGGCGAATTCTAATTGGCAAGGACAAGGCTCTGTGGCAAGGAACATTAAAGATGGAGCACTGTTGATCGATGAAAGGAAAAGAGAAAGAGATCGTACATACATTTGAGAAGTGAAGTACCAACGTGAAGAGGACAGATCAGGGGGGAATAAATGCTGATCGACAGTTGGAAACGAGCTATGGCTGGTCCGTATGCAGGTGAAGCATAATAAGCCAGGAGTCGTGGTTGGAGCAGTATTCAACGGACATCAGACCACAAACACACATGGAAAGATGAGATGAGGCGACACAGCTGGGAGAGCTCGGTGGCGCCTAAACGCAGCTGCACCAGCGGCGTCCGAAGACCATGTGGACAGCTAACGCATTTGGGCAGGCAACACTGCGCTGGAGTGAAGCAATGCAGTGGATCGGATGGCAGTCCTCCACCTAACACTCTCCACCGGGCGTCACTGAAAGTGTTCCCTCTCTCTCTCCTTCTTCTTCTTCTTCTTCTACACTTGTACAACGTGTATGTCTGTCCACAATCGCCGTCTGTTTACGTCTGGTTGGCGGCGGTAGCGGCGGCAATCGTCGGGGCTGAGCTTCAGTCTTTCAGTCGCACAGGCGCACTGAAACACGGCAAATATTGCAAATACCGCCAAACTGAAGCTCTTTTTACATGCTAAGAACAGGCAATTCCCGTTCAGCTATTAGCAGAGCAAGAGAGAAAGACAGCACTCGTTCAGGTTAATGTTTCCAATGTCTCCCCACTGAACTGTCTCTCACCTTTAGACTTTTATTATTATTTTTATAAAATTGGTTCTTTGTGGCACAGTACTATGTGGCTACAAAATAACTTCTTTTTATGAGATTTCATTTCTAAAACTTTGTTTTAATTTTGCCAATTAACTTGTTTTCTTAAAAAAATAAAACTTTTTAGTATCCTGCTGATGTCACTGAATTTAATTTTTAATCTGACATCCTTTTTGGCTGCAAAAATTAAGGAAGCTTTGACATTTCTAGTTTTTCAAAAAATCTAAAATTGACTATGTATTAAGTATAAAGTTAACTTGCTAACGTTTTTACACAAATAGTTTTTACTAACGTAATCCTCATTGATATTCAGTGTAGAATTATTTTTTATATTTTTCAATGATTTAAAAATTGAGAGTTCCAAAAAGTTTTATTTACTGAAGCAAACATTTAAAGAAATTAATTTTTTGCACATTACAAAAGTGTATTTTTAATTTATGCAACAAATATAAAATAATAATGATTTATTATGGCACTTTTGTCATTTTTAATTTGAAACCAAATTTTAATGATAATTATCAGTAACTAATGTATTTTAAAATCACAAGTTACATAATTAAAAAAAATTATTATTACTTTGTGCACATGTCCGCCATCTTTTGTCTCAGAAATGTAATTTTTATTTAAAAAATCCTAAAAATAAAAATTGGCAATGTTTGAGTTTTTGAAAAATTAATAAAGAAGCTACTTAACTATAAATTATTTAGTTTACACTGTTTTAATATGAAAAAATTTGTATGCTATCTTTTCAACTAAAATGTAAAAAATATATATCGTCATCACACTACGTATTAAAAAGTTTAAAAAAGCATTTTTATTACAAACATGCTGAATTTATTGATCTTAATGAAAAAAGATTAATAGATATTTTAAATACATTGATGTGTTTTTTTATTCAAATCACTGTGCTCTACATCTAAAGGGGTCAATTTCTTGATCAATCTTTTTCTCGCCATTGTTTGCAGCACTTTCATTCATTGGCCCTACTTGCTCACTGTTTTTTCGTTTTCTGCTGTGCTTTCTATTCTTCCTTCAAAATAGTATGTAGTCCACAGTAGCGGCATCCATGTGGTCATGTCTGTCCTCTGGCATCTTTCGACTGTATATATACACCAAAAACCCTCTTTCTCTCTCGTCTGTTCCAGGACTCGAGTTGAAAAGGCTAGTGTGAAGAGAGAGAAGAGTGAAGGCAAATCTATACTTCTTTACCACTACTTCCTCTTTCCCATTTACCCAGTTCCTGCTGATTTTGTAAATTTTCCCTCTTTCCAGCGTCGTTGCCGGAGAGAAGAGAGCAAGTACGAGTGAGAGGGAGATGTGAGTTTGCCTTTGACGTTCTACACAGTAATTGGCGTCGTTGTGGAGAATCTCTTCTGGCCATCTCCCTCTCTCTTCTTTGCCTCTACCCCACTCTAGGCTTCTGTGTTCCAATCGAAACAACACCATTGAGCGCTCATGTTTTGGAAGGAAGTGCAGAAAAGGGAAAGCAAAAGACGACGGTTCTGCCTGCAAAGGCTAGGCACAGGCGAGGAAAACATTGACCGAAAATTTGCATTGTGCTTGTTTGTGGCCTTCTGCTCAGGCAACGGGACTTCAAGAATGAGAAGTTACTTGAGAACATTTGGCAAAAGTTCTCAATTAGTACTCTAGCTTACTAACACCCTCCTGATCAGCTGAAAAATGAAATCTCAAGAAACTGTTTCTTTGAATAATTGATCATTTCGTGACTTGGATCAATCCAATTTGCTCTCTCTTATCTTCTTGTTTTTGTTTTTTTGCTTATTTTATGCTTAACTATAAACAACAAATCTCAGTTTACGTCTTTTTGTATGTCTCCTTACAGACAACAGCTCACTGCTTTTTGAAACTCGCTTTTTATTACAAAATGCACAATTAAACGGAAGACGACTTGAAATGATTTACAGTTTTGTTTGGTTTCATTTGAGACATTCTGATAAAACTTTTTAAACCCAACTGAATGAAATTGCTCGATTTGAACGCTAATTTCAGATGCTAACAAATGGTAAGCGCAGTTAACATCTCATTTTTCTTTAACTTAGACATTCTTATATTTTTTATGCTTGTTTACTTATTTATGTATACTAATGTCTTTAAATTATTTGTCTTGTCTTCTATATTCTTCTAGTTTAACTAATCTCACTGGGGATTTTTTTATTTGCCATTTTCTAAATTAGTTTTTAAATGCTTGATTTATTTTAAAAAAATTTGAAAGATTTATCAAATTTAAATATTTGATAACTTTTTTTATAAAATTTATATTTGTTTTAATACTAAAATAAACTATTTTAAAAATTTTGTAAAATTGTTTTATTTTATTACCAAAATCATTACGTTGTTTTTAAAATTACCAACAAAAATATTTCATTTTTGTATTTCAGGATTGTTTTAATGTTTTGACTTTTAGATGTTATTATTATTTTTAATAGATAAATGTCACAATAATGTTAAAAGAAAAAGCAAAAAATAAATAGCAAGTTTACATTTATTTGAGCGTAAAATATACAAAGTTTAGCAGTAACCACAAAAATGTAATTTTTTAATTTTGTAAAAATCAGTTTTTTATATACAGGGTGGGCCAAAAATTCTGTCACCACATTTTCCAAATGCGATATCTTTGTAAAGATAAAAGTGTTTATTAAAACAAAAAATATTCTCAGTAAGAGTAACTCTTCGACTTATTTGACAATTTTAATTCATTTGATTTTGATCAGTAGTTCCAAAGATATCGTCAAAAGTTTGGAGCGTTCCAAAACTCGGTCTATGGGAAAACCATGCATTTCAATGGGAGCAGCAAAATGCATTACCGTCAATGCAACAGAATTTTTATTTTTATTTTTTATGCGCAGACTCCGTTTTTTGTTTTTATCGACTCTCATTGATTTTGCTGGCTCCATTGAAATGCATGGTTTTCCCATAGACCGAGTTTTGGAACGCTCCAAACTTTTGACGATATCTTTGGAACTACTTGTCAAAATAAAATGATTTAAGGGTGTCAAATAAGTTTAAAAATTACTCTTACTGAAAGTATTTTTTGTTTTAATAAACACTTTTATTTTTATAGAGATATCGCAATTGGAAAAAGTGGTGACAGAACTTTTGGCCCACCCTGTATATGAAAACTACAATATATAATATGTTAGTTACTTTAAAATCTAGATCAAAATTTTTAATCTAACTTTACTAAAAAAATAAATTGTTTTTCAGAAACCAACATTTTTTGCTCAATACAAGTTATAAATTTTTGTTTTTTAAAGATGCAAAACTCATTTTATTGGCAAAAATGAACAAAAAATCTATGAATTTTAAAATCATCAATAAAACATAAAAATATGCCGCCATTTTCTAGACTTGGTTCTAACATGTATTAAAACAACACCATCTGCCAATATAACTGCCAAATTGACCTACTTTAATCTCCTCAATCTTTTTTTCTGCCATAATTTTTTGTACATTTTTATTTCTAATACATTATTTTACCAATTGATGTCTGTATATAACAATTTACATTAATTCAAAAAAGTGAGAACAAATATTCTTGAAATATTTTGCAAATTATATTTATTACATCTGATTGAAAAATTTTATTTGTTCAAATGGTAAGTTTTATTTGTTGAATAAATTTTTTATTGTCGTAGATTTACATTTATATATTTTTAAATTTACATATAAATTAACACAACAAAAATTTTTGTTTTGTTTTTGCAGAAAAAATGCAAGAACTATCCATCCATTGACAAAAAGTGAGATTAAACTTCTATGAAGAACTTGAAAATCTTGATTGAGATATTTTAAACCTCAATATAATTTATTTGTAACTGCCTACTACCAATTGAAAATTTTCATCCGGAAACTAGTTTAAAAAATTGGCTAGACTATTAATGCAATATTTTGCATTATAAATGTTCAAATATCTAACAAAATGAATTATGTTTTTTCAAAACGGCACAATAATTTTCCGGTTTTTTGGTCTATCAATCAAAACAGCGTCTGCTGAATGGAAGTAATGCCCAATCGCGATCAAGGGCGTCCCAGCTGGAAGATCATCTTCTAGTAAGCAATTGCTACTCTAGCCAACAACAAAAAGGGGAACAACATCTTTGTGGTCAATTGTGCAAGGATGAATGGAAGCATTAGAGCAGCCATTGGCGGTGCTGGTTCGGTGAAGTTTTCTTCCAGTCCGAACAACTACACTGCAGGGTACAGCCATGCGCACAATCACCTCATGCAGTCAAATGGAGACTTGATGCCGGCTGCTTATCACTCCCTAGGCCACAACCATGGGCCCTCTGCATCAGCTGCTTCTGCTGCTGCTGGAGGACAGGCCAACTCTGAACAGCAGCAGCCACATCAACAGCAGCAGCCTCAGCAGCAGCAGCTCCAGCAGCAGTCTCAGGAAGTGGCAGGACACCACCACCACCACATCCACCACGAGCACTACCCAAACCCGGCCCACTTTGTGCTGACATCGACTGCTGCCAGCGGTAGCTTCTCAGCGTCGTCTGCCGTCACGCCGGGCACTGCCAACAGCGAACCAGCGCCATACTACGTCCGGCAGCCGCCTCTGCCGCCACCAGTGCCCTCACTGCCGCCGCAGTACCACCCGTACCACAACCACCTCCCGCTAGAACGGGTCGAGTCGCAGAAGTCACTCTTCCAGGGAAATGTCGCCAACGGGGGTCACTCCCACCAGCTGCCACCCACTGCCAGTGCTGAGCCCACGCTGAAGAACCCCAAAAAGTCGTCACTGAAGAAACGATCAAAGTTTGACGTGATTACCCGATCCACCCAATCACTGACCAATTTGGTGGCAACTAGTGGCAGTGCAGCTCAACAAAGCGGCACTAAATCGCCTATGGGTCTGATGCCTTCTTTAACGCGAAAGCAGTCTTCTGGATCGGCAAAACATGTTGAAATTGTTCACTTTGCAATCAAAGGAGGTCCACCTTGGGGATTTAGAATAAAACAACGAAACGATAATGTTTTCATCAGCAAGGTAAGTGTTTTTGATCAATTTTAATCATAAAAAATAAGAGAATTTTAAATGTTGATTTTGAAACTGAATAATCATAAAGTTATTCTTGCTAAACGCATTAAAAATATAAATCAGAGCAACTAAATTATTTTTATTGCAAATGTACATTACACTAATTTGCTAAAGTGCAGCGTATTAAATCACAAAAAGTATAAGTTTGCAACAATATTTTATACTACAACTTGGAGATGAAACGCATTTTTTAACTTTAAGCATAAAACTAACACTAAATTTTTTAAACTTGAAAGTTGTGTTGTACGTTTTTTATTTAAAATTTAATAATATTGTTTAAAAACGAGCAAATGCAACTTGATATTTTTTAAAAATGTATTTAATATTTGTTATATTTTTAAAAAGTTAAATTAAGCATAAATTAATTTTTTATTTAATAAATGCAAATCAAGAAACAAAAATTAAATTTTTTGTTCTCACAATTTGCTTTAAATATAAATTAGTAATATTATTTTTAACACAAAAATGAAAACTTTAATTTAAAAATTTAATTTTTAAGATTATCTGCAATTAGAATAGTTTTATAAAATGTAAAATATTTCAACTAATACTAAATTTAACTTTTTTAAATTTAAAACCATCTGAAACTCTAATTACGTATTTTTTGCATTTATAAAACAACGATTTTTTACTGTTAATTCAGTGATGTCATGTTTGCAAAATTCTTTAATTATTTTGTTATTTTTGTAAGTGCAAGATAAGACATTTTAAATTATTTATACAAGGTTTAGATAATATTTTTTAACAAAAAAATGGTGACAATTTCTGAAACAAACGTTTCCAAAAAATAAGTTTTTATTATAGTAAAGTTTGTAAATAATTTAGTTTTTAACAAAATAGTTTTTAAAAAACAAAAGATATTGTTATTTGATATGTTTTATTCTTTAGCAAAAATTTTATAAGATTTTTATAGCTTTGTGTGTAATAAATGTGCTGTTATTAATTATAGAATTGTTTTAATGTTTTATATCTGTTGAAAATCCATTTACTGTTTGTCTAGAATTGTTTCAATGTTCAAGGGGCTAATAAATAACCGGCTTTCTTTGTATTTTGCCAATGTTCTGAACAATTTGCAGTAATCAGCCAAAACCTCATAGCATGTCAACATTTATTTTGATATTAAATTTTAGTTTTCATGTTTCGTTTACCTTAGTCTATTCTTTTTACGTTTCTTTATCATTATACTTGCATACATTTTTTGCACATCTAAAAAGACACTTTTACTTTCATTTTATCGGATTTTCTTATAAACCTTCTTTCGTCATCTGTTTTCATTCTTTGTATGTGCTTGCATTATCTTTACTAGTGCAATGTGTAGTGGAACATTACTAACTTTGAAGAATGATGAACTTTGCCTCTTCTTTATTCTCATTCTTATCTTCACTTATTTACGGTTTTGTTTTTATTTATTTATTGGATAGCGCACCAGGGCCTATTTGATAAAGACTGGCCACTGTCATTTGGCACTTGCTGTTTGGGTTTTCTACTTTTAGTTGTTGTCTTTGTGACAAACATTTTTACTTTTTCCTATTTGTTTCCGTGATCTGAATTAATGTAAGTGTACTTTTAACTGAATTTTTCGATTTATATGTGCATTTATTTGACAATAAACTTTGAAGTTGCTGACTTTTTATCAACTTAGTTTATCAACTAAAATATTTTATTAACTAAAAACATAAAACATGGGCAGAGAATAACAACTAATTTGGGCTCACTTACCAATCAGAATTTTATAGTTTAAAAAATCATTACTTTTGAAACTGTTTACAAATTGGTTTTTGAAAACATTTTAATGTTTTATTCTAAAATATTTGTTTGGAAATTATTAGTGATGAAAATTAATTAGAGTAACAGAGCCTTGGCAAACAAACAGTTGTTTTTAAATAGACTTTATAGTGATAGAAAAAAATTTTCTTAATATCATAACATATTGTCTCCATTTTCAACAAGTCTCCGATTTGGTCAAACTTAATTAAAATGTCCTTGCAGCAAAATGTAAATAGTTTCTCATTTAAATCACAAACTCAAAAAAACCGTTTATTTATTATACTGTTGCGCTTGTTTGGAGATGTATTGTAGTTTGCTTTTATTAAACTAGGCGATTGTTAATTTGTCCACTGAGAAAGGGCAGCAACTGGTGAGTTCACGGCAAAACGGAAAATGCGCGGCAACTCGTACAAAGTTGGAATGCTAACTGGAAAAGACATGAGTAGACATGAAAGAGAACATGAGTGTGTGTGTGTGTGCAGACCATAGACCAGCCAGGTCACCTAAACACAGCAACAGCAAACACACACACACACACATTCCCTCATCGTCACAGAGTCTGACTCCGTTTCTGTTCACTATGAAATCATCATCGCAACCATCACCAAGAGAGGTCTTTGCAGTGGGAGCAATGAGTAGTTTTTACCTGAACTGGCAACCATTGATAACATCAGAGTCGGCTCACGCTTTTAAATCCATTGCTCACCAGGCTCCATTGTAGAAGCCTTATCAGATCTGCATATTTTGACACTCATACAACTTTTACCGTTTACTAGCACGTTGTAAGTGTTTATACTGGTGATAAGTTTCTATTTCGTCAGAGCAAATATCTGCAACAACAAGAATTGCCACCATTTTTATCGCATTGTGCTAGTTTTTCCCTTCTTTTGTTGGCGCATTTTTGTGTTTGTGTGTGAAAATATCATTACATAAGTTTATATGGCAATAAAAAGTGAAATTGATTCTACTCAAATGAAGCCTTACTTTGAAACTGATCTGAATTCTAGTCGTGAATGGGCTTCAACGCCACACCTATCGCCTTTACCAGTACTTAAACAAAATTACTACAGTTCGACAATTGCTTGGAGTCTCAATCGACTATCTGACTTTTATGACGAACGTAATTTGATATCCGTGGTGAGTCAATCAAAAATGACAGACTTTTGCTCAACAAGAGTCAGTCCAAATAGACATTTGTTTTAAAGATTTACTTTGTTTCTTTCAAAAACCCTTCTCTAAATTGATATTTTTGTTTAACTAATTTGTGATACATTTTCTTAATGTTTTTTTATTTTTTATATTTTAAATTGGTTTAAACTTTTTTTAGTGAAACAACTGACGTTGAGCCATTTTAAAAAGTTTTTTTCATTTTCAAGTATATTTAATTAATTTAAATATCTTTTTAATATTGTCAATTATTTCTTTTTAAATAGTTTTCTATAAACCAATTTCAAAAAACGTTACACGAATGTTAAATTACTTTGAAGATTTTGTTTTTAAGAAAATTAAAATTAAGTTTTGACATTTCTAGTGTGACAGTGTAAAGAGCTAGTCAAACAAAACGTTAAATATGGTAATTTTTTAATTAAATAATTCTAATCTAAATTACTCTTTAGTTTATTAGACTCGTGCACTACAAAACTTTAATTAAAATTTAATTGAAAAAGTTACTATAAAAAATTGTGCTAAACAAGAGCAATAAAAAAAATTTTAAATTTAACTTTAGAAATAAACAAGAAATTTTCAATGCAAACAAATCGAGTAGCAGTTATGTAAAAGTTAAGTATTCATAAATAACATAAAATTTTTAAAACAAAAAATGTGTGTTTCTATAATAAAGCTGTGTTTCTATAATAAAGCATTACAAACAACAATCTCTTTGACATTTGCAACCTTTACCCCTATTACTCATGCTCATCTTTTGAGACGATGACTTTTACTTTTTCCATCATCACTGTCTTCTTACTCAATGTTGTACTTTTCCCTTAAGATCACAGCATGCAGTCTGACTTTAAACTCACCAAACACCTGGCCACACTAGTTTGCTTGCAGCTCAAATGAACAGTAACTAGCGCAGTGAGCCAAAGAAAAGCACTCTCAGTGTAACCTTGACTGCCTCAATAATAAAGCACACAAAATGTAAAAGAATATAAAAATGTGTGTTAAGTTCATTTCAAAAGTTTGCTTTAAAGATTTTTTAAATAAAACTTAAAAAATTATATCATTTTCAACAGGTGGTTTTAAATTGAAGTCAAATTTAATAAAAAACTGAAGTGCTAAAATATATTTTGCAAAACTAATCAATGTTTTTCTATGTTTTTATTGACCAATCAAGTGTTGTTTTTGTGATGCTTACCCAATTACGCAAACTTTCTAAACACTAGATTCTTTTTTAACAACCCAACAGTTTTCACTACAAGGAAATGCACTAGACGTGCTTTTAGCATCTTTTCTCTTTTACAAAAAGGTGCCATTTTTCTTATCTTGTGTGACTTTGAATAAGTTACCCTTCTTTCATTCGCTTCTACCACTGCTCTAACAGTTGCATTGCTAAAGAAAAAACTTCCTCTTTGTTTTCATTAGCAATAAAGCAATGTCAGGCATTTGTCAGATGTGCAGCTGGCAAGCAAAACTTTTACCGTAGCAGCAATTGTTTCACTTGTTTTTAAGATTGAAAATGTGCTTATAAACCATTTTGTGTGTAGCGTTGTAGGCTCGTCAATTTGAGTGTGAATGCTTTTTGATTAAGAGCATCAGTGATATCAGTGTCCCCATCATAGAACCACGTGTACATGTGCTCGTTTTCTCTCTTCAAATGCGCATCATTATTATTTTTGTACTAGTACATCTTTACAACTAACTTTTCATGCAGCCCGTATTCAACTTTATCATTCAAATTGATGAGAAAATTTTGTCTATTGTTTAAAAATACTCAGTTTTTCTTTGTGAATACCCAAGTTTTGAGTTGAAGGCTAATTAGCTACTTAACCATAAATTTTTGTCATCAATCATGGAATTAGCTGCATCGTTGTTTGTCATAAAGAAACTGTGCATAAAATGCCAGAGTGATACTGGATGTTATTTCAAAATGAAATTCAACCAGCACGACGTTTCTAAAACCGACCCGTTTGTTGGTAAAAATGTGATTTCTGATAAAAACAACAACAAGTTTACAACATTATTCAATAAACATTATTTAAAAACTAGCACAATCAAATCAAACTTAAAAACTGTACCATTTAAATTTACTCAATTCAAGGTCAATTTTTCTTTTCAGTTTTAACTGCATTTTAAAATTTATTCAAAATATTTTTGTTAAATCTATGTTATTTATTATTTTTTAAAACTTTGTTTGTTCTAGGTAAACTGCGGTGGCCGAGGTCATAAAGGCGGCCTTCGAGTTCATGATGAGATCATCGCAGTGAACAACTTTGAACTGGACAATCACCCCTTAACACTGCACCGTGACCCAGCAAGCAAAGAGAATGTTGACTTTGATCACCTCACCAAACTCGACTTTACCTACCAGCTCATCAAGCACACTCTCAACCGACAGCTCTTTTTATCAGTGAGGCGGTGGAACTCTGACTGGGAGCTAGCACCGCACATTTTTTATCCACTTTCAACTCCCGGTGATGACGGCGAAGGTGAGTGCACTTCAATGATTACTTTCATTTTACTATAATTGAATTTTGTAGAAAGTTATTTTACATTTTGAAAAAATAGATTTTACACTTAACAAAATAGAACTGATTTTATCTTGAAAGTTTTGCTTAAAGTCACAAATACTTTTTAGCACACTTTCTACAGTGCACTTTGTCAATTGCTTTCCATAAACCAAATGCTCTCTATCTACCACTATTTATTGGAGTAAATTTGTGTTGTTGTCGTTGTTATTCTGAGCTAAAAGCTCAAAACAGCACTTGAACACAGGAACTTCAATCAAGCACCCATATGCACATCTGACACTTCAACTCAGTTTGATAGCCTCTTGAACACAAGCATTAGGCACAAACACGTGTTTTATTTTTTGTTTTTGTTCAAAAACTTTTAATCGTTGGTGAAATATAATTTATTTTTAAAAACTAATTTCTTGTAGTGTTGTTCTGCAGTGCCACTGCAAACTGTCGGAAGGCCAGTTTACGGTTTCAGCTAAACGAGGTCGGATGGTCTGCGAAACTGGACACCATCCAGACGCGTTGGCAGTCTTTTCCCGTCTGCAGATATAATAATCGTAAATTAGTCGCCTGCATTTGATCGTCTCAAAGTGACAGTTTGGGCATTGGAAAGAAAAAGAGGGCAGTGGAGAATCAACAGTAATGGAGAACATCTGCCAAACTGTAGCCGTTTCAGGAATAGACTTCATTCATGTGTGTGAGGGCATTTAGTCAAACATTTGGTCTTGGCAATGAATTTGCGAGATTTATTGATTACTGCAGTGTCAAGCGAGGGGCAAAAGAGGGTAGTGTTGCTTGCAGAGAGAAAGAGAGAGAGAGAGAGAGAGAGAGAGAGACTAATTGAATTTAATGAGAGCCCAGTTTGTACCCCTGTCTGCGTGCAGGGTGAAGACTCGTTTGTCCGGCTTGCATAAGAAGACCACACTTAAGTCTCCACCCTCGCAAAAGCTCACGATTTGGCACGTGTCAGTTCCCCATGTGAGCATATGGTCATTTTCACTTGCAAAAACTAGCAGCCTGGTTCTCTTCTCATTTGTTTTTTTTTGTTTTCATTGGCAGAACTTCAAACTCTACTCAATGAACTTTGTGTTTTTTAATTATTTTATTTGATTGTAAGAATTAATTTAATTGTTTTGTTTGTGCTACTTATGTAATCACCGATAAAAGAAAAAAATTAATGAAGCAATTTTTTCATTAAGTTAATGTAAATATTTAAATAGCATCAGCATTTCAATGTTAATCTTAATGAAAACAAATGTCTTTTTTCTACAATTGTTTGAGCTTTTCTTCTTTCCAATGTTATTTCAACAAATTGGCAATTAAATGGTAATTAGCAGATTTTCAACGTAAAGTGAACCACACCTACATTAAACTTGCTTGCATCAAAATTTTTGCTTGAACAAATAGAAATAAAAGGTTGATACTCAATTCAGCGTAATTTAAACAGTGACATTTTTCGTTTTTCATCGTACAAGCAACAGTCATTGTTCATTCACCCAGTAATTTTGTTTAGATTTATGCTTTACTATTGTATTGTTTTGTTTAACTGCAGCACTACTTTTTGTATTTCGTTTAGTTTAGTTTAGACTCATTCATAAATCAAATTTTAAAAACTTTTTCAATTATTTTTCAGTCATCGCACAACACCGTAGTTTTACTTAATCAAATGAAACTCAAATTTTTCATCAGCAAAACTAGAAAAACGCTTTTCCGGAGTGCTATAAGATGAAAGCAGTTCAGTGCGCTATAAATCCTTCACCAAGCAGTCCTTTTCACCATCCTAAAAAGTTCTATTTATCCGCACCGTATCCCCCTTTGTGCCCATAAATCAACCACATTTTATAACACCACAATAATAAAAACTGAAAGTTTTTAAATTTTTTACTGTTTAGACAGAAACATTAATTTTACATGAATAGTAATACTCTTTCAGGTCTGACGCACTGGCGGTTTACTAGAGTTCCGTTTCTCAACGACACAAAATTATTTATCAATGCTAATAGACAAAAATAGGCTATCACACATACCCACAGTTTCAGTTTAACAACTTCTGATAATGTTTTGACTGCCTTGCCTTCAGAAATGTGTCCCACTCGAGATGTTCCTCTTTTCAGTAAAGTTCATAAGCTTGAAGTAAACTGGTAAAACGCTTTCACTCTTATTCACTTCTAATATAAAGGGTTCTTTTTATTATGAACTCGTCTGTATCTCTGTATCTCTGTATTGACACCATCGCCCCTATTGATCTCATTTAGGAATGATAAGATCCCTCAACAGTAATCCCCACTCATCTTCTTTGCAGTTTAATCATCACTTTCACTGATAAATTCCTGGGCACATGCTTTGTATAGATACGTTTGTTTGCCTCACGATGTCAGTGCTTTCTATTGATAGAGTGCCGCAATATGTCATAGTCCCGTTAAAAGTGTCTGCAGCTAAAGCTGTCATTTGTTGCGACAATGTGGCCGCACACACTCTTGTTTTCTCTCAACTGCAAGTTATTTTGTTATTAGTTTTTTTTGTTGAAAGCTTCACTTGTGTTTAGTGCTTATAAAATCTATGTTGTGACACTTTTTGATATCATCAAGAAACTCTAACTAATCAGCCAGCAAAGTAACTTTTTCTTCCGACATCAATTTGTTCATGAAATCAGTAAAATGTAATTTGTACTTGAGTGAATTAAATGTGCAAGTCAGTTGCCAGTTGCCAGTTGATTTTGAGTACAACTCTTTAAGAAAGTGCTTATCTGAAAATAGAAACCTTCAATCGATGAAAATGTGTTTAGTTTCAAGAACAGTGTACACTATTCTCGAGGGTCTGCTGTTTAAATATGCCGTTTATTTGACTTCTCTCAGGCACTTGAGATAAACCTTGATCTCGGCAGTAGTTTCGTCGTCTTGCAGCAATTGAGTTCAAGACTCTTGTAAATTTTTGTTTTATCAGTGGCTAGTTGTAAGTGGGCAGTTTTGTTTGAGTCGCTATGTTTCTATTATTTCATTAAAAGCAGAAGCTAAAACAAACCATTTTTGAAACAGCTATATCGTTTAGAAATTATTTTTAGAAATGTATACAGTGCACAGTTCTTATCGAGTACTAGTGAACCTCCTATGTTTTCTGTTTAATAAAAAAGTCCAGGCAATAGCAGTGACATAATTAAATTTGCTGTTATGAAAGCAAATTAGATGCCCATTTTATTATTCAGAGTACAGACTTTATTGTAAAGTACCATAAAAAGCAGTCAACAGCATTAATACTCAATTTGATAATAGCTTAGCACAGTGTCATAATATCCGCAGATTACCTGTAGATGAACGTTAGTACGATTTATTAATATTAGTATTACGTTTTTTTACTGTTGGTGGGCAGTAGATTAGCTACATTAGCACCAGCAAAAATGATCATTGTTGTTCCCCTCTCTTTCTCTTCTGGCTTATCTGCCCAGTCAACTGTCCCTTCCCTCTCCTCCTCAGAAAGCGTCTGTTTCATGTCACAATCACTGGCAATTAGCACAGCTAAATGAAAACAAAATGACTTTTATTTTGGTGCCATCCTGTCTCACGTTATTTTCCGTCGCACTAAAGCAACGTGTCTCGAGACACTGTTTACAGTGGTTGGCCAGTGTCGGCGAGAAAAGGCACATTGGTGTTGTGTCCAATCTGGGATGCAACTTGCACTTGTCACTGTTAGCGGTTAGTGCGCTTGTTGTTGATGTCGTTTTACTTTTTTTGTTAAGCGGCACCACACAAAGCCATTAATTTTTTTCGCTGTGCAGTACACTGTCAACTGCGCCAACTTTAAGCTCTCTCCCCCTTTTTTTCCTGTTTCTCTGCCCCTGTTGACATGAGGCTCATCAAAACTTGATACAACCTTTCTGCCTGTCTGCAAATATTTTTCATTGTGTCATCTATCGTTTACATAACACTGTCGTATCATTTTGCAATTAACTATAACTTTGCTCATCAATAATGATGTCACTTCATCGACTAATTGATGTACACAGGAGCTATGAACGATAAGCTTTGTTGCACAATTCTGCATGTTTTTGCTCTAGAGCTGCATACCATTTTTTGAATAACAACGGTAGTTTTATTTGATAACAAAGCTCAAAACTTCAAAAATAGAAGCTTTAACGAATTTAGATCACTTTGAATTTAAGTTTTTTTTCTAAGCAGCTTTGCAAAGAAAAGCATAACGCTCTTCTACTGCGATTCTGGCACCAAACATTTTTTCCACACTAAGAGTGATATATTGTTAATATAATTCATTTCGTCTCCTTATTTCCTTGTTTCCTTCTTTTTGACACCGAGAAGAATGAGCCCAATTTGTTTGATCTTTCAGGGCAGCAACAAGTACCGAGATTGCTTTCCCTTTTTTCCTTTGCCACCCTCTATTTCAACTAGCGGTTATTCGGTCTCTAGGGTGAGCAAATGTAGGAAGTAATTACTAAAGTACTGAGAATTTTTTACATATTCACAGTAGTATTCATCAAACAGTGAGTGACTTCTTCCTCATCATCTTAGTGAGAGAGAGAGGGAGAGAGAGTGCAATGGACTTGACATGCTGCTGCTGCTTCCCGAAATACATTCTTCTACGTTACATTCTCTCGCAGAAAGAATGAAGCGAGCTAAATAAAGCAGTGCATTGAATACTGTCCCCAAGTGTGATTTGCGCCACTGTGTTTGATGAATTGAGGCGATTTGAGGGGAGAACGTGAGGGTAACTGGGGTAACTAGCATTACCAGCAGCAACAGCAGCAGTGTAGGGCAGCAGGCAATTTCATTCACTTGGAGAAACTGTGTGGGAGGGGTCAGGAGCTGCTCTTGACTGGCAAAGCAGTCCTGTGTCATCATCCTCAGCAGTGAAAATTTGTCATCTCTCTGGCTTTTCACTTCTCTGTCCTCCTGCTTTGTCAATTCTATTCAGCAACAGTTATTGCTGCAAGCATCGGCTTACAGGGGCAATATGCTGCCTCTTTGTTCTTTCTTCATTTTCCTTCTTCCAAACAGATCTTAGTGATTCAGCGTAGAGAGAAGGAGAGAAGGAGCGTAGTGCATCACCATCGCCATTGGAGTAGACAGGAAAAGCAGCACCAAAGAGTGTGGATGGTGTGTGTGGTCGGTAGTGGTACTAATCTAATTAACTACGGCACTATTACTTGTCTTCTCGAGCCTCTACTCCCCATCCATAACTTGGTGCCTCATCTCTCTCTCTCTCTCTCTCTCACTTGCCACCACATCACATCACAAGCCAACACATCAGTCACTGTTGTCAGTGTGGCCTACCATTAGGTAGTGACCCACCAGGAGTAGACGCCGACTTTGCAGACCAGAGTGAAGCAGCATTAGCGGCAAACAGCACTTAAATGAGCCATGATGCCGTACACGGCCACGGCTGAACCGAACCAAACTGGCCGCCTGTAGGCACTAGAAGTGTTCTGAACGTTCACTCACTTCAGTCACTTGCAAAGTTCATGTCGTTTCCAGCTCAACGGCGGCAGTTTGTCTTCACATTCGCTTTGCTGATGTTGCCCTTTTGCTCCTTCTGCCTCCTTCTCCTCCACAACCCGAAACACACTCCAAAACAGACTGCTCTGTCGGTGTTCCATGTGCTTCGAAGTGCACGCTTGTGTGTGTTTGTGTGTTTGTGTGTTCGACTCGGTGTATGTGTTTGTGTTTTGTCTGCCAGTTGTGTTTCCCTTTTCTCTCTCACATTCTCCCTCATTCTCTCTTCTCTCATTCACCCTCTTACTCACTCTGACAACTCTTCAATCTCAGTTGCCAAAAGCTAACTATTTAGATTTTCTTTTTCTCTTCAGTTTACAAGTTTGTTCGCCTGTTCAGGAGTGTAACAGTTATTGATTTTACATTTTTAACCCAATTATTATTTTTTTTCAAATCACCCATTTGCAAACGCATCAGTTAGTTTACGGCAATCGGCAGTCTTCCCTTTCAAAGTTGTGGCATTGAACTCCCTTTCAGTGCGATGGTAAATTGGTTTGCTGTTTTTGCCAATTTTTCCGACTTGAGTATATTTTTTTCAAGCAATAAATTGTCAGGTTGTTTCTTATATTTGCTCGACTTTTTTACGCCTGCACCTAAAAGACGTCAAAAACATTTTTAGCACCTCTATATGTCTTGTGATCAAATTATTTTTTGGCATATTTGCAGTTCGGACAAATATTCCTGCTGATTGGTATACCAAAAAAATACTTATTCTTTATGAAACTCTAAATAACCAGCTGTTAGGGTTTGTGCGAGTAAGGATATTTTAGTTCAAAGTGCAGCCACCAATTTAATACTCTGACTTGTACACCTCAGTGTTTGTCAATACGCCCAACTCACCACCACCTTCGTCGCCTAATCGTCATCTTTTCGTCATCGCCATCACTTCTGCTATTGCTAGTTTCTGTGAAATAAACTTAAAACACTCGATCAGCTTCATGTTGGCATTTAGCTTGTAGACGCCGACAAACATTCTCCCTGCCCCATTGCTGTGCCCATTTATCAACAGCTTGTCATTTGAACACAGAACTCTTTCTCAAACGTTGCCTACTACACTACTCACCGAAATGGGTGGCAATTTCCCAAACTGTGCAGTGTTTCTCTTCACATGACGTACTGATCGTTTGGGTTACTCTACTCGGCACCGAACCTAAGCACCGCTCCACTTTTTCTCAGTTATTCCAATGCTCCATTCACCGTCATCATGTACAGCAACAATCAACAACAACAACATCAGCAGCAGCAGCAGAATCTTCAGCCGATGCAGACTTTCCCGAAAAAGATGGCCAAAATAAAGCCCATGATTAGTCAGCCAAGCACTGAATCAGCTGAGTTTATTGCTGACGATCAGCTGATTAAAGTACGCACTCCAGTTAGGGCCGTCTGGCGGCACAAGCCCATAGTCCACTTACTCGCCTCCTCAAAGGAGTCTGTCTCCGTTGAACAAGTGTACATTAGTGAAGACTCAGGAGAACCGGTAGCAGTCTGCAGTGCAGATCATGCTTCCAATCCTTCTCCTGAAGCTGAAGAGCTGTCTGTCACTGAGGGTTCCTCATTTGTCATCCACACTCCTTCGCCGTCGTCATCGTCTTCGTTCGTCTTTCAAAGCCAAAACAACACTCAACACGCTCAGAAATCAGACTCAAAGCTACCGGTTCAGTTTTACTATCACAACGATGAAAGCGAATCTGATTACATTGTCATTCACCAGGCAAACATGGAGTCTTCACAGTCACGGCCAAACAATGAGCATTCACACCACGATGAGACCTTCATCGAGGATGAAGAGTGCTCGGGCGATGACGACCTAAGTGAAGACGAACTGGGCGAGTACATAGTCACAACTAGTCAAAATGCACCTGATGATTTGCTTCTGGACGATGAAGAAGATTTTTACTCATCAAAAAAGAATAAAAACTCCAAACAGATGATCAACTACTTTATGCATGACATTCAACAGTCGGGTGACAATGACCAGAGTGAATACCTGCTCACCGAGCCTGAGGAGCTGTTTGAAAATGCTTTGGAAGAAAACCAAACTAAGAGAGAAATTGTTTACGACTTTCCCATCTTTGTTCCGCCATTTGGCTATGGATATCTGGAGACAATTTTTGAGGAAGATGAAGACAATGATGAAATTATCGGGGCACAACACGATACTAGATACTCAAGTTCAGATTCATCGGATGGCTCTAACCAAAATGCAATTGCCGAATCTTTAGATGACCAAAGCTTTAATAGTGACGAGGTTTTTATGCATGACAATTCATGTTCTCCTGAGCCAACTGTAGAACAGTTTGAAGAAAAGCCCAATTTAGAAAGCAAAAAACGTATTAAGAAACGCAATGATTCAGGAATCAAATCACATTCGAGCAATGAAAGCTTTGCGTCATCGCACTCTTCAACATCAAAGGTGGAAAGTTTAAACAGTTTTACTATTGGTAAGAATCCCAGCACTAAAAACTCATTTAAGTCTTCTCATCATGTTTCATTTGTTTTTAAATGAATTATTTCTAGTTTTGTTTTTTGCAAATTTGGAGTGTTTTTAAACTCTATTTTTAACTTTTTGATTTAGAGAATTTTTTAATGAAAAAACTTTAAACGAACATAAAATAATTTATTAGGCAACAGGCGCTAGATACGGATTAATTAATAATACATAAACTTGACTACACCAATGACATAAATCGTCTTAAGGCTGTTTACAAGCGTTGAAACATTGAGATGCAATTAGATGAAGATCATTAGAGGAAGTGCACCGAAAATTGAGAGCAATATCTCTTTGCGCTAACATTAGAAACTAATTATAAACTAAGCATTTAATTTGCGGTGAAATACTAACAGGTTTATCAGCAGATTAAACTGATACACTAATGGATTCACTTTAATTTGACTTTAGTTTATCTTATTTTCTAAAAATTTCGTTTTTTCTTTCAGGACCACACCACCAGTCTGAAGAGGAACTCCTATCGCCCAATGAAGACTTTGGCCCCGAGGCTCGATCGGCGCATCGTAAGCTGCTCATCGGCTACCAACAGCACCCTCAATCACCTGAATCACAGTTTTTCTTCTTCAACGGTGGCCCACTGCAGACGCCGTCATCAGTGGAGCATCTTCCCGAGCACTTTCACCAACACCTGGAGGAATCATCGGCAGAGGCGCAGCAATTTCTCATTCCCCCGCCTTCCAACCTGGGCTTCAGTGGCTCATCCACTGACGGCGACAATGACCAGGTGACAGTGCAGGTAAGGCGAATTCAGGACTGCTCCCACAAGGAAACTAACTGAACTGCTTTTGTTCTCTAAAACACCAGCTAGCGAATGGAGAATCGAGCTGTGAACACGATCAAAGGGGCGAGTCACCGCTGTACTCGACCAGCTCAACCACCACCACAGGCTGTCTGATTGCCGCAGCAGAGGCGGAGATAAACCAGGCCGCGCAGGAGGTGATCACGCCGTCGCCGAGCATCTCCAACTCGACCACCGTCACGACCACCTCACCGACGCCCACCAGTAATGCCAGCGAGCAGAGCACCACCACTGAGCAGTACAGCTCGGAGCAGTACAGCTACCCGACGATCAGCATGGCCACGGCCACACTGACCAGTGCCGTCCTCGGCGGTGCGTCGCCCATTCCCGGGCCTTTCCTCCTGCCCGGCGATGAGTACTACCTCCAGCAGATGTACTCCGCGGGAACTGCACAAACGGTGCCCACCTTTAGCACTGGACAGCACTCGGCATCAATTTTACTCGGTAACACCGCCGAACAGGCGGTGCCCTCCGAGTACCGCCGTAAGGATGGAAGTGCTCAGCGAAGTAGCAGAAAAGGAGGAGGAGGAGGAGGTGGACACCGACACCGGCGGAAGGGCGCCATTAACCTGCTGGAGAGTGGCAGCGACCAGGCCTCGGACATTGCCCCACTTGATCTCTCCCCTGATGGTGGCTCCACCGAAGACGTCTCCACTGGAACGCCCTCCACGAGGTCAGCCCTCTCCAGTGACTCGGAGATATCTCGATCTGACCTGTCGGATGACAGTGACGAGGAAACAGACCGAGGCACCATACGACGTCGCGTTGTCGTTGATAAGAACAACAACAACAACAGCAACAGTGGTAGCAATGAGAAGATGCAGCAGCAGATGGCCGCTCAGCCCAGTTCGAACAGTCTGGACAGAAATGTGGGACCTAACTTCAAGCTGAAAACGGCCAAAAATAGTAAGTTTCATCTTTTTTGTTTGAGCGATATCTCCGGGTATTTTTAGACCCATTTATACAAAACTATTCCTTTTTCTCACTGCTAATTGTTATTCAAGACTATGAAAAGAAAGGCAAAGTGCAAATTGCAAAAAACAAAAAAGTATTAGAAAACAATGAAGTCGGAAGGAAGTCTTTTGACTGAAATCTCATCATTTCTCTCTTTTTTCCGGTTTCCAACTTTACATAAATAGATCAAAGATTTATGGATAATCGCAATGTGACTCGCGAGCGAGTTTGCTACCGCAACAATTTCCTACCGACCACCAGCAGCACTGGCTACCTTTGTCTGTGGTCCTCTTTAACCTCTCTCTCTATCTCAAAGCTCGCTTTCTCACAATGTTGCAATTCCAGTGTGTGCACTCCGAAGTGCGGCACAGCCGTTTGAGCCTTATCTTATCGCACATTTTACTTAGACAGACAGGCAGGCAGGCAGCTCTACCTGATGATACAGGGTGCTCCAGAAGTGCTCTCACTCAATAGTCTTTGAATGATTACTTTTGCGTAGTGACAGTTGAAAAATTACCGCACTTTCAATTGACATCATTTTCTGCCTGTTTTTTGTGCAACCATTTTTTGCGTTTCAAGTGAAAAATTTGTAGACATACTGTAAGCACACCTGATAGGTGTGGGCTCTAGCCGGTAAAGTGCAGCAAAAGGGACGCTGTTTAATTAATCGATTTCCGAGAACGACGTTGGGATGCGATGAGCAGGCTTATGTGATCGGAGTGCTACCACTACTCACCGAGCACTGCGGCATTTGTTTGATCTGCCGCTGATGGCTTTCCAATCAATCATCGCCTTTCACCGCAACGGCTCGTGCCCTCACTGGCTCGGCTTTTAATGAGTGCAAAAGTCACATTAGAAAAATATAGTTACAAATTATCATCCCTTCATTTGGCGAATCATCAAACTGTTAGCAGAAATGAAGCTTTCTCTTAAACAATGACCAAATTTGGAGAAAATAACAAAAGGTCAACTGGTTTAAACATTCAACAAAAAACAAAAAGGAATGTTTACTCAGTTTGCATTTTAAAACATGTTTTTGCTAAGTGAATAGATAATTCATCTGCTGCCCTTGTGTAGATTAACTGCTAAAAAGAGCAAGAGGCTAACTCATTAGTCTCTAAGTGTCGGACATTATTAGGCGAGCTAATGAGACTCATTAGTTAGTAGTAGTTGGAGATTGAACATGCAGCAGCATGTTCAGAGACCACTGTTCAGGACTGGAGAGTCTGGCGGTGTTCAGGTCAGTGGAGAATAGTGTGGCAGGCATTACATAATAAATTACCCTATCTCAAGAGGCCGCTACACCATTCAATGGCACCAAAACACCTCGTTTTTGGCGTGGAATGTGCGCAAAATAGTGTTCTCTAAAAGGAGAGGCTGGCTAACTGTGCAGTGGGGCTATTTGTTACTTGTTGCCATGGTCGTTTGTTAGGTTTTACATTTGGCCGATACGGTTTACAAATCGTTAGCATCGTTCTCTTTCTCTTTGCGTGCTGTGCTCTGACCGCTTCTGCCCAGCTGCAAACTACTAATTCTAGGGGTTCGCTTGTATTGGTCAATGCGGTGTAAACTGTGTGTTTGTGATACGATCGCTGTCCGTTTTTGAGCAGTTGTCGTTCAGTCTGACCACCGTTCGACGGTGTTTACCTTTGACCAGCAGCAGCACTGTGGTTGTTGGCTATCACGGTAGCTCACCGCAGCCACACCAAAAGTCAACAAGTCTCTCTACCTGGCCGTGTCTAGTGCCGATCGGTGCCTCTGTTGCCTCTGTCTTCCAGTCTGAATGTCGACACTGCCCGCACTAAGCACACACATCTCAGACCGAGTAGCTTGTCTTTGCTTCGAAGACTCTCTTTCTCACTTTTCTCTCCCTCTCACTCTCTTGAAGGCTGCTTCTGTCCAGGGCAAAACGAGAAATGGCCGCTTCTCTTTCAGGTCTTTTCCGCCAGATTTACGTGAGAGTGCTCACTCTCGGACTCTGCGGTATTGCTTTATTTCTGTCAATCAGTAGACAGCGTCGAGGACAGTGCTCAACTACTTGGCTACTGCTCATTTACATAGTCGACCATTTATTGAAACAAATACGGCGCAGCAATTTACGATGTGTCACTGACACTGATGTGCATCAGATCACCTTTGTTTTTGTGTGATTTTGTTATTAAACAGTTTTCTTCTGTCTTTTGTTGTTTCATCACTGTAACTGAACCCAAACAACAATGACAATGATGAATATTAAAGTGCACATATCTTCTACCTCTGGTGGATCTGTTAGTGCCCGCCAGGATCCAGCATCATCGCACAATTTTAGCACTCCTCCTCAGTCACCTGTTCATCACATTCACCGGGTCAAGCTGACCACCTCTACGGTTGATGATCAAAGCGGTCTGGATAGTGGCTTTTCTGACGGGTCCTCGCCTACAGCCAGTCTGTCAGTGGAACCGTATCACTACTATTACCATCTTATCTGTGATCCATCTACTCCAAATGGAGGCACACTTGCAATTTGCGACAATTTCAGTCCGGAAGTTACTTTTTCCAGTTCAAGTACAACAAATGATGACCACTCCACTGCTTCAAGTAATAGTAGTGCCCCTTTCGATGCTAATTCAAAAAATTATAAAGTGTTTCAAAAGTTTAATCATCTTGAAAAGTTTCCCAGATGCTTTTCCGATATCTTTGTAGACACTTCCGATTACAAGAGTGTTTTAAGTAGGTCTAGAAAAGAAAATAAAAGCAAGAAAAATATAAATTTTCAAAAAGGTCAAACTAAAATGTGCAATCATAGCTACGATAACATCGATGAGTTCAGTAAGTAAAACTTGCAATTTTTTAATCAAGTTGTTGATGGTTTTTTCAATCAACAAATTTTCAGTTGCTAAATGCTTTTCAAAGTAAACATATTTTTCATTTTTCTCCTTTTTCTGATGTTGTTTTTATTTATTTGCTTTTCTTTCAGGAAGAACACAACTGCATACTCTACAAATCATTAATAATTAATATACCCACTTTCTATTTTTGCCCACTACAGCATACATTATACTGACTTTTTAGTGCATAAAGGATAGCGTCAGGAAATGAACATTTACATAACTAAACTCTTTTTGCAGAGTACTCAATTAAATTATTTTAAATTTTAAGCAGCGCTAAAACCGAAATCGATTTATGTTAAATTTATATCATTTTTAAAAACATCTGTTTGCATATCTGTTTTTTAATTTTGAATTACTTGAATTTAAAGTTAAAAACTTCAAATGATATAAATTCTTTGGTTGACCTGTAATTTGTGTGCAATAACACCAAAATATTTTAAAATTAAAAGCAGAATTTTCAATTGTTTTTTGCTTGAAAATCAATTATTTGTTTTTAAACAGAAAAACTTTGCAAAAACAGCCAGATAATCTATTTTAATAAATGTAAATGACGTTTTCTTGTTACGAGCCAATGATCTTTTTTGCATCAGTAGAAAAAAGCCTCTTTTTCTTCTTTTTTTACAAAGATGTGAGTTGACTTTGTCCGTATGCCAAGAAGCTCAGCACTGTACTGGTGCTCTACTGTGCTGTAATTTCTAATTTGAGCTTCTGTCACCGACAGCTTCTTTCGGTTCTGTCTTTATGACGACGAACAAACTGTCTGTGGGTGCATTCTCCACAGCGAAGAGTATATGCTTTGAAGGGGACTCTATCTTTTTCTCTTTTTCATTCTGACTGTCGCCTTCATAAATATCACTTCTTCCTGCTTCTGTATTCTTCACTTTCCCTCTTGTTGCTCGTCGCTAACACCGCTAATAATTTGCCGAATAGTGAACCCTTATTAGCTCATTGCTCTCCCTCCTCTCTCATGCAGCGACTCAAGAATATTTTGTGAGCACAGTGCCAAGTAGGTTTGCGCATTCGCATTGGCTACATTTACTTGCCGATTTACGTGCAATTCCAACAAACAGAGTTGTCCATTTTTGAAAGTGAATTTGCCAACAACACCGCTGCTCAATCTACATATATTTCGATTATTATCATTTTGTTTATCTAACTGTTTTTATATCGATCAAATATATTTATTTTTGTCTGTTATGTCGTTGTTGATTATTTGTTTGTTTATAGCTTTCTTTAAAAGTGTTGCTAAAGTTTTTCTAATGAGCAAAATTTAAATTACACTTTTAAAGTAAGTATATTAAAGTTTTTTATACAAAATGTTTGTAAAAGATAACAAGTAAAAAAAGTTTTAAAATTGGTAGCTTTGACTTTTTACTTGATAGAAAATTAGAAAAAGTAATTTGAACAAAAATGCACAATTATAAATTTTATCTAAAACAAGTCATAATAAATAAATGCAATTTCTAAACTGTATTAAATTTTAAACTGGAATAAATTTTGTTTAAAACTTTATACATTTGTTCCCTTGATACTAAAACTCATCAACTTTAAAATGTTAAAGAAATTGAGATGATTCAATTTAAAACTTTGATGAAAGAGAATTTTTTGAATTGCAAAAAAAACTTTGCAATGTTTAGAAAAGAAAGATTTTATTTGAACTTAGCCGATGGTTCTGTTTGCTGCTGTTGCCACTTTAGTTCTTTTGTTTTTCACTCTGAATACAAAGTTTTAGCGTTTTCATTTCATTTGTTTCAATTGCTTTTGGCCATTTTTAGCTTTGAAAATTATCTTTGTAAGCTCTAGTTGTTGGCATTTCAAGTCAATTTGTCTGCACACCTAAACGATGGCAGTCATCATGGCACTTGGCAAAAGAGCAGAGGGAGAGACACCAGAAGAGAACTAGAGCGTTTTTGCTCAACTTGTTTACCGAACTGCACTCTCTACCCACACAGGAATTCCACCAACAGTTGATTTGAAACCAAATGATGTCGATATTAATAAGACTACAAGTTCCGTTCTCTCCTTCTCACACTTAGTTTTTTGCAAACCAGTAAAATAGAAAGAGACAGCTCTTCATAATATCTATCACTCTGTCGGCACATCTAGAAAATTTCATAATTAATACATCACTCAACTTTTTGACTTTATTAGATTACAAAAACAAAACTTTCTTAAGATTTAGAGCAGATAGTAATTAACTTTTTGTTAACACCTTTGAAGCAATAGTCAGTAACTATTTTTCATCATTGTTAGTGGGAAACTTTGAGAGAACATCTTTATTTGTGACGGAAATCTAATGCATCATTGTATGTCGATCGGCCCACACAATCTCAGCAATTTTGTTTGTTTGTACAGAAAACTGTGCACTACAATTGGCCAGTCAAACGTGCACGCAAAATATCATTAAAGTAAAAAGTTTAACAGAATTCTCCGCTTTTCTTGTAGAAAAGGCGTTAAACGGAAATGGTAGTTATCTTTTATCATTTGCTTTGATTTGTATTCTTCCTGACCATGTGTGTGCTTGTGTACACTTTTTCACCTCACAAACAAACAATCATTGCAGTAAAAGATGTATAAATTAAGCTTTCAAGAATGGCGTAAAAAGTTCAAAAGAAGCGCCACCAATCTAGGAAAAGAGCACATTTAGCTCACAATGGTTGCCTTTTCTTTGCTCGGGTGCAATGCTCTAACCATTTTCTGTGATGGCAAGTTTGTGCAATTGGAGCAAATTAGCTTGGCACTTTCGTTTCACTTCAAGTCATGTGGTGCAAGCAGACTAAACTCGACAGCTGCAATTGTAACTGTTTTGGTGTTCACTGTCTTTCCACTGCATCAGCGCTGTAACAACTGCACAGATTATCAAAGTGCTAACCTAGATTTACCCTTCTTATGAATTGATTTATGATAGCACCCCATATTTTATTAGTTTTAGCAGTGAAAAACGGAAAAAAGTTTACACTTGAAGTGTTTTTCAGAAGTCATCTTGCTAATCCTTCTTTATGTTCTTTCTCTTTCCAGTCTGGAGTCCGTCTTCCTCTTCACTTGCATCACCAGGCTCGCCACCTAATGCTGCTCTGCTCAACTCAACGGAAAACTCTGATCTCTACTCTGACCAGATATCAGTGAACACCCAAGTCCCGACACACTCTACCGGTGAGGAAGGTTCTGGTGCTGGTCATCTCCTCTCCTTGCACTTTGTCTCCTCCCCTTCGAATGATCCGCAATTTGCTCACCTTCACCATCACAACCACAACCACTACCCCCAGCAATACCAGCACCAGCATCAGCAATACTCTCAGCAGCTGCCGCCTCAATTTGCTCAAGCACCCCTGTCTCTGGCTGACTACCAGGCTGCACAGCAGCAGCAAGGCCTAGGTCATCGTCAGCAGCAGCACCACCACCACCTTCAATTGAATCATCACTCGTCTGAAGTGGTGCCCCCGCCCTACTCCTCGGCCACCTACGAACAGTTCGAGCAGAAGCAGCAGGCGGAGCAGCAGCAACAGCAACAGCGACGCCTGCAGCAGTATCTGGCACAGCATCCCACTGAGCCGCCGGCACTCTTTTCCTCCTCCACCCTGCCCCGAAGCATGACCATCATGGAGAGTGGTGGTGGTGGGGCTGAGTCTGCACTGCACAGCAGTGTGCCCCACGTTGCCGAGGTGTACCAGCCACGGCAGCATCCCACCCACAAGTACTGGACACTGCCTCGGTCCATCGCCACGGGCATTCCACTGCCAAACGGTGGCCCCTACATTGAGCGACCCGGTGGAGTGCCCCCCGGAATGGTCCTCTCAGAGGCAGACGATGTGCCCATCTCGGCGATGGCGGCCATGGACGACGTGGATCGCTTCAATAAGCACCACGAGCAGCTGCAGCAGACGCGCATCAAGGAGATTGCCGAGCAGCACATGAAGCCCATTCACTCGACCACCACGACGACCACCTCGGGAACGACCGTTCAGGAGGAGATTGCTCACGGCACACAGACGGTGTCCACCTCGACGACGTCCAAGCACATCATTCAACACGTGGTCGCACGCGATGAACCGCCGCATGGGGCGACACTGCTCTACGAAACGGAGGACGCCACCTTTTACACTGTCCCCGCGCCTGAAGGGGAGGACGAACTGGACCAGGGAATGCAGGCCACCTCATCGACGACCGTCAAGACGACTACCTACGCAGTGCCAAAGAAGAAGCTCGATGAGGGCATTGGTCCGGTCAATGAATCAGGAGTGCCAATTACGCCTAAAGCGGTAAGAATCCATTCAATCAGCGTAGAGAATGCAATGCGATTGTGTAACTAGGAGAGGCACAGATGCTACTGACAAGTCGTCAGGTGGGTTACCCTGTTGACTGAAGAAAGTGCATTACTCTTTTAATGGCCTTTCCAATTGATGATTAACTGAAGGGGATAATCAAGACATCATGCCCTAGTGATTGAGACGAGCAGGCAGACGACTACTGATAACTGCAGGTAGTTTTCTTATGTGTGTGTTTGCTCTAAAACTCTTGACCTCATTTTGCGCTAGACACGTGTTGATATGTGTGGGTAGTTTGATAATTATCTTTTCTGTGTTGGCTAGGTTTATAACTGATTTTGTACTGCTCTTGGTTTTACTAGCGGTAAAATTTACGCAGTTTGGCACAATATTTCAAGGCAATCTCATTGCAGTTTACTCCAGACTGATAGCTTTTGTACAACACTTGCAGTACATGTATGGGTGTTTATTTCACCTCATAAAACACCAGACAAAGGTGTCACAAAGCACTGGAGACAGTCATAATGTGGGCAATGATGAGTAAGCAGGCCGAAAAGAGCAGACTTAATTAAATGTACAGCAGCAACGACGAGCAAAGGGCACCAGTCACCAGGATACGACTGACGCAGCTGTGCACAGGGTCTAATGATGCAATGAATGGAAGGGGTGGCGATGTGATTTATATTTATAACATCAACAGAGTCTGCTCGGTAGTGATGAGTACACAACACACAAAACAGTACTGCGCTCAACAGACAATGGAGAACACACTGCAGTGCGATGGCAAGTGCAGATAACCAAGGTCGATGGCGATGAGAGGGGAAATGTGTGTGTTCACTCTGCTACTCCTGGTAACGGGTTGTTTGCAAATAAAGCTCGATTCAGAAATGATTTCCCTTTGTTGTGGGGTAGTGTGCGTTCGATTTCATTGAAACTTGTGGATCAGAGAAGGAAAGAGAAAGAAGAGAGAAAGGGAAAAAGTGCCAAGCACATGGAGGCATCCAAACGTGCAGGCGCACAGACTCCGTTTTCCCCTCTTCTCTTCTCTTCTTTTTCATCCTCTCTCTCTCTCTCTCCCTTTGCATCATCGTCGTCGCTGTCAGCTGGTAGTGTAACGGTAGTGGTAGTTGTTGTATAGTGGAGTTTCTTCTTTCCCTCTCTCGGCGGCTTTAGTGGTCGATCAGTGGCTGCCGCCAACAGCCGAACCAGTCAGTCAGTTAGTCAGTCAGTCAACCAGTCATCATCCACCATTCAACAGCAGTATTCAGCGGAATGATCCCAGGAAGCGAACCAGACGCTCTGCATCTGTTTGCTCTGACTTCACTGGCACCCTTTCTCTGGTTTGTTGTCTGCTCTGTTGAGCTGCACCGTTGAGGCACCCAGTCACCGATTACTGAACTCGGCTGAGAAGATCTACCGCTTTTAGATACTTGCGGCACTCTCTACTGTTTTTTCTTCCATTTGTGCCACTGTCAACTACTTTGCGGTAAATATACAACTTTTTTTGGCAAATGTTTTTAAGTTTAGTTATTTCAAGTCAAATGACAGCTATATTTTCCTAAGCCAACAAGCATAGACAGCTAGTTTATACAACATCTGCTCCTTGAATTCATCACCAATTAGCTGTGGCATTGAATTATATTTTTCTTTTTCAAGCGCATTTGTCTTTTGCTCTTGTTTCTCTGCTTAAAACAGTCCTACTTGCAACAGCACTGTCAAACTGTGCTCATTTTGAGCTTGTTTCTCTTGAATCGTGCAATACGCTGCTGCCTTTGAGAACTTGGCTATTACCATAACGGGAAATAGGATGGCTTGAAAGGCATGCTAGAAAATAACAAGGCGCATTGCGGAATATTCTTCCATGCGATGCTGCTGTTGTTGTCGTTCATGGTTTTGGTTAGGTCGTGGTCGGAGAGAAAGACTATGTGCGGGGAAGAGCGATTTGCAGCCGTTTGTTTGTTTATTGCCGTCTGTCGTTCATTAATGATCACCTCACGCCTCAAACGGCTCACGCCACGCGTCGCTTTGACGTACACATTTTTCCATGAACTGCCAAACTGATGGCACAGGAATATTTGTCATGTTGCATTTTTGTTTTTATTTTTTCTTTTGCAAAATAAAAAATTTAGTTATGTTAGAGAGGTAACACTGTTAATTATTTTTAAAGCTCATGTTTCTAGCGCATGACAGTAAAATTTTTTTTGTGTATAATTAAGGTAGCTTATGGTTCAGTTGTCATTGAGCCGCTTGACGAGTGGGATGCTCATATTTCTTAATAGTATCTTTTTGCATATTTTTCTGTGTTTAATTAGCTTGATTTTATGCATGAAAAGTTTTGTTGTTGTTTGTTTCTTTTGTTAAAGGAAAATCGTAGGTTTAGCGTGGACAAACAAACTATTTAGAAAACTATTCAGCTGCCAATAAAGTTACCTAAAAATCTCCTCAGTTTTCAAGATAACAATTGACTATTGTAAAACTAGCATTGTTTTATGTCGAATGTTTATGGGTGCTATTTCTAAGAATCAACCTTCAAGGTCTTCTGTCACCTAGTCACAAAACGGTTTTATTTAAGTGAGAAGCAGGTATTGCAGTGCTGGAGTATAAAAGCTGCAAAAAAACATTTTGTTACATTTTGCAACTTTTGAATATTTGATTAGAGTGTTGCTAGACCTAATGGACGTTGTGCTTTATGTTAATTAATTGTTATAAATCAGTTATACCTACAGTAATTTGCTAGCATAAATATACTAGAGTGACTGAACACCTGAGGTAGTGAGGTGAACGCTGCTTATCTTGTTGTACAATGTCATCTGGATATGCACTTTGCATCAGTAAGCAACCTCTCTGGCAGCTCCACTTGAGCTGGATTATCTAGCTTGCAGAGCTTCATGTATAACACTTGGCAATATTGTCTTTTTCTTTGGCAATTTTGCCTAGCGAAGTCATTAGTGCTGCCGAGGCTTTTGCGGTTACTAATCTGCAGCCATCAATTATAATTACACTTTACGAACTTGTCTATTTCTGATCGATTATGTATGTGTGTCTTTTCTCTTTTTTTCACTTCTACTGCTGCAGCAGCACTCTTTCAGCAAACACTGACTATTGCCAGTTGAAATCGATTTGTCGACTGATTGATTGGAACTTAACGACTTGCATTGCCTGTGTGCTCATCTCTAGACTTCTGCAGACTCGCTAAACTAGTCCTCTAACAAAACTAGTCACTAATCACTACTGTTGTTGTTGTTGTTGTTGTTCATCTTTTTACCAGGGCGTTAAATCGGAGCACGGCTCTGAGTGGTACAAGGCGTGGGTTCGGAATATGCACAAAATGGAACGTGCTGGTCGGGACGATTCGGCCGATTCCATCTGCGTCAAGGTCAAGTCGCCCCGATACAAAGGAACAGGTTTGGAGCATTTTCAACAGCAATTTAAAAGATGATGACATTTTCAGTAACTATTTACCGTGTTTATGTTTATAGATTACCAGCTGACGGTGGAGGGAAAGCGTGGCCCTCCGAAGTACGTTCCAGGAAACATTGCCGACTACGTGCCAGGTCATTCGAGCATATCTGAACGGGAAAAACAAATAGTAAGTTTCCTTTTTTTGTGGTGATGAAAAGATGAAGCATAGGAAAAAACTGTTTGTGGCTTAGTTAGCAAACCTGCGCAAAAAACATATTGGCTTTTCCAAGCGACACTAACCAAATAACTTGTCAATTCTCCACACTAATATTTGTTCTTGTCACCTCTATGGTCTCTTTCTCTGCTTCCGCTTTGTTTCACTAAAACCACTCCTTCCTGCTTATACCTTTTGACGTTTTGCTTCACCGTGTCACTGCCTACCTATCTACTGTACCTTAAAGTTTTACGAAGACGTTTTCAACTATATCGATAGCATATTTGCCAAAGTGCTTGCTCCAACGACACACTCTGCCAATCAGGTACGTGGCAGTTCAGTATACTGAACTGTACAGTAACTCAGTGCTCAACAACAAGATTAGTTTAGCCGGCATGCTTTAGTTGTTGTTGTTGTTGTTGATGATGTTGATGCTGCAAACACTTTCTCACCTGACTCCTCACTTTTAACACCTGTTTACACTGCTGCTTACACTGCTGCTGAAACGCCTTGCAGTATCGATCAACTCTTTGCAAGCGTGCTCAAAGCTTATCTCGAATGGGAAGCGCCGGCAGTCCTGCCTCAGCGTGCTACGCCCAGCCGGGCTCCATTGCCGCTGACCGACGCAGCTCCGGCGACTACGGCACCATACAACGGCCCAGTCGCAGTATGCCTTCTCTTCTGCCGGATGCCTCCTTCCTCCTCAATCAGTTCTTCAACTACCCACCACCGCCCAAACACTCCCCCGTTCCGCCGCCTTTCGATGCCACCTTGGGCCGGGCGAGAAGGCTTTCAATGCCGGGAAAGCTAGGCACCAGTGCCAGCTCACTCTCAGGCAGCAAAAAGCCAACAGCAAAGAAGAGCGCTAAAAAGACGAAGAAAAAGCTAAAGAAAAAGAAAGCGCCAGCGATCAATAAGCCGACTTCTTCGGAGCCCACGTCATCCGATCAGCCAGACGGTGGTCAAGGTGGTGGTGATGGTGGCGGCGGAGGCGGTGCTTCAGGGTCAGCTGATGGCAATCTGTCTGATGATGAACGGGAAGACGAAGATGACGATGAGAAGGATCCAAATCATGGAGGGGAGGAGGAAGGTTCGGAAGAAGACGAAGAAGTGGTCGATTCAGAGGAGGAAGATGGCAAACTGCGTGACGATGTCTCCCACGAGGCCGATGTTGAGGATTTTTTTGAGGAGAACTCACTGAACACCGAGGTACTATCGAAACTAGTTTTTATATACTTTTGTTTCTTTGTTTTGGGTTATCTTTTGTTTCAAACCATTTTGCTTTTGCGTTGAACTTTATTTTGCGTTGATTTCATTTTTTTTTGTTTACTATCCATCTTTAAACGAGCAGTATTTATTTACATGTACATTTTTGTTGCAGAAAAACGGCCCCGAACTGTCTGGTCAGCCTGGCACATCTAGTCAATTGGTTGCCAAGGCTCCCACCACGACGACCTCTTACTACCACGAGAAGTGTGTCTTCAATACACTGACCGGTCAAAAGCAAGCTCCAGCATCTGTTGGAAGTGGAAGTGGCTATGACTCTGACTCCTCCTACATTATCAAAAAGAGCAAACCAAAGCAATGTAAATAAAATTGCCACCTGTGTTTAAACTGTTTTATTTATTTAATCTTTTTCAGCTTCAACTAAGCCTGCATCACCTGCCGTCTATCGAGCTGTCCAAAGGGGCGAAATTGATATACCACTCGGTGGACTTCAACGTCCAGCTCCGCCCAAGCAACAACCCAGAAGAGGTGAGTGTCCGCTTTCGACCTTTTGTTGTGTGTGTTGTGCTTGAGTGAATTATTTGGCTGTTCAATCTAATGCTTGCTAAAGTCAACGAAACCTGTGTGTTTTAACGATATAACTTTTTGCCTAAAAACGAAAACGCTTTTGAAACGAAAATGCTACAATGAAGAAAACAATGTTGCCTGTTGCTTTTGTTGCTGCTGCTGCTGATCACATCTGATTTTGCTTTTAAGCATCACAAATGGCAATGCAAGACGCAGTCTTTGAGTTGTTTAAAGTGTGCACTTACACCTTACTACATTTTCTAAAACGACTCTAGAAATGGAAGATTACGGTGACCTTGAAACAGGCGAGAACTACGTTAACGGAGCTGATGAGTGGAATCAATTAGATGAGTGGCAATCACAAATTGAAACAGACTTTGACTACATCTACAGTACACTGCAAAATGTAAAAGCACCAGGTCCTAGTGCGTCAACTCCTTACCCGCTGCCAACGCAGCGATCTTCATGTTTAAATGTATTTTCATCGGTTTCCAGAAATGTTTCGCCTAGAACAAGTACTCAATTGAAATCAAAAACGAAAAAAACTGTTGCTTTTGACGATGCAGATGAGGTCCAGGTGATTGAAGAGATTGAAGAAGTCGACGATGATATTGACAATAGCTTCAGTATTTCCAATGCCACAAATAAGGGCATTTTTGAGGAGGCGGAGTACTCGTATGGCGGCCTACTAAGACCTGGCTCGCACAAACCTGAAGGATATGCCAAATCATTTGAGCACTATTTAAATACGCAAGACTTGGACAAAAATGTGCAACGTTTAAAGTCACTTTCAGGTGATGACCGTGTTCGTGTCCGAAAGCACCGAAAACGGCGATCGAGGTCACCTGGTGGCAGTAAATCTCCTCTGCGGAATACTCCACTGCCCAATTCAGTAGACTCTGACTATGATCGACTACCTCCGTCTTATTATTCAGTTCGAAGTAGTAGTAATAAAACAGGATATGGTGGTGATTCAGGTAACTGCTGGTTTTATCTCAGATACTTTAAGGACGCCACTCTAGCTATAACTTTTTTCAAAATCAGCATTTCACTAATTTTTGTTTATATCAAATCTTTTTGCAGTTCAACGCACTTCGTCATCTGCTGTTTACCAGCCAAGTCAATTGAATGAAGGCAAAATTAATGTACAGTACCGAATGCCGACAAATAAACTGGTAGCTGTTGATCCGATGTTGGACATTACTGCTGGAAGTTTCACCAGTACGGCCACCGGAAAAAATGTAAGTTTAAAATGGCACACCCAGAATATCACTATCACTAACACTATGTTTTCACTTTCAGTCTGGCCGTTACAGTTACTCTGGCTTTATGTCTCCGGCATCGATGGCCTCTACCACTGTCGCTGATTCCTCTTTCTCTACTGTAGTCAAACAGCCTACACCCACTCCCCGAAACGTTGTCCTCACGTCATCTTTAGGAAAAGGTCCCTGTGGGTCTGAGCCGTACAGTATGGCACGTCACCATTACATGCCTACTGCCATGTCGCCGGTGGCGCTAGATCGATATGAACGAGCTTTCGCAGACAAAGGTACACTTGCAGTTTTTAGTTATTGTCTAGTTGAGTTTAGCTAGAGTAGTTTAAAAGTTAAAAATATCTGCCTGAAAAAACCTGAAAAAACGAGATTACTATCTAACATTTTATTTTTATTACCCATTAGCAAAAAATAGATTTTGATAAAAACAAGATTAAGCATTTATTTTCAATTAAACAGTTTAAAACTTTACAACTAAACTGCTGTTTTATCATTCACACAGAAAATGAACCAAAAAAGATGGCTCGGGTTATTTACGACTTTCATGCACAAAGCCGAAATGAGCTTGCTGTAAAAAAGGGCGATCTAGTCATTGTGCGAAAGACAGTCAGTCTGAACTGGGTTGAAGTGGAAGATAGCGCTTCTGGTTTAGTGGTAAGACATTGAATCTCTTTTCATGTTCACTGTTGTTAACTGTTTGTTTTATTTTTTTCAGGGTTTAGTTCCACGATCTTATTTAGATTTTGAGCAGTACGGTGTGGCCAGAGCTCGATACGACTTTGCTGCTAAAACAAACGTTGAAATTTCATTTAAACGCGTAAGGACCAAGCCGACCAAGTTTTATAAAAGTTGTTAATTAATCATTCATGTTAGGGCGAGAAATTGACGTTGCTTCGGAGAGTCGATAACAACTGGTACGAAGGAATGAATGAAAAGCAAGACGTGGGCATTTTTCCAGTCAGCTACGTGGAGGCCATTAAACAACCAATCGGTAAGCTTGAATAGACTTTTGTATTACAAGTGCACATTTTTATATGACTATATTTCATTTTGAATCATAGAAACTTTTCGATAATCAAATTTTTATACTGCGCAGCTTACATAACTTAAAATTCGCTAGTTAAATTCCAACATTTTGATTTTAAACTCAACTCGGGTATTTCTCCAGTCTAGTCCTAATTATAATACATTTGTACTTACACTTTTTTGTTAATTTACCTCATTTAAACTTTTACTCACATTCGTTTTATTTATTTGTCATTTTGTTGTCGATTCTTACCACATTTTAAGTCAAAATTGCCAATTTATAAAATAAATTAGCAGTTAGTCATGTTGATCTGCTAAACCGTTTAAAATTTAAGTTTATTGATCGCATGCTAATAATAATATAATTAACTTTGCACTAACTAATTGCTTTTTTGTGCTTCTATTCTATGTTCCCTTCTGTCCCTTTCTGCTTCGTTTGGTTCACTGTTGGTTTTGTGTTGCTTTCTCCTACCTACGCCCTGATTCTGCTTCTACTTGTTTTGTCTGAACAAAAAGTGCTCAAAAGTTTGGAGCAACAGTCAGCTTGTAGTCCTGACTCAAACGCCCCTCACATTCATTTCTCAACTGATGCATCGCGTGAGCCTGGAGGAGGTACAACATCACAGGCATCCTCGGCCTCTTCCGCTTCTCTTGCTTCGATCATTAGCATTGACAATAACAGGTTCGGAAAGGCCGACTCCTATGAGCACCAACATCACCATCAACACCAACACCAACAGCATCAGCAGCATCAGCAGCAGCTTCACTCGCACCCTCTGCATTCGACGATGATGATGACGCCCTCCTCAATGTCGCCCTCTCCGTCCGGCTCCATGTCCATTTCGCTGGGCAGTCTGCCGCAGCAGTACCAGTCCTCCAGTCTGTCCTCCGTCTCCTCTCGGCCACTGCCCACCCCACTGTGTTCCCACCCGCCCCTGTCGCCGGTCACTGCGAATGTGCCCTACCACTACTCTCAGCAGGCGCAGAAGGAGCACGAAGCGGCACTGCAGAAGCAGGCAATCTACTTTAGCAGCACTTCCTCAGAGCCAGCAACGTACCATCATATTCGACGCGCTCCGGAAGCGATCCGTCACTTTGGCGGATGTGGCGAGCGAACTTGTTTACCCAAAGCGCAAATCTACCGAGTGATTCACCCCTACAAACCGCAGCAGATAGACGAAATCGAGCTGACGTACGGTGACTTGCTCACAGTGACCACTCTCTGCGATGACGGCTGGTACCTTGGCAGATCAACTCTCAGTGGAAAGTTTGGCACTTTTCCCGGAAATTACGTTGAACAAGTCTAGTCTAAATCTGTTTTGTTGATTTTCTCATTTATTAGCATTTTTTCGTTTAATTATCATCTGTTTTCATGCAAAAATTTCATTTTATTGTAAATTTCTAGTCGAAAATTACACATCAGTTTCAATTAAACTTTTCCAATAAATAAATCAAAAAGTTTAAAAAACAAGTTTTGCTAAAAATATTTTAAAGTTTAATTTATTTGGCATTTTAAGTGTTGAAAAACCTTTTAAAAAGTAAATATTGAAATGTTTGTTGGTTAATGTGTTGTTTTGCTTACAAGCAATCAATCAGAATCATCCGAAAAAAGTTTTTGATTTTAAATCAGTGAAATTGAAAACTTTGCACAAACGTCGTTTTTCCAATTCAATAATCTAATAGAGCACAAATAAATAAATCAACTACTTTGACAATTTTTTAGTTGGAAAAAAATTGTGGTTTGTGAATAAATCGATTAGCTTTGTTTTCAGGATGAATGAGTTTTAGTAAAACTCAAATGACATTGATTTGCTATTCAATTTTTTAAATCGTTTATTTTAATTTTCGCATGTTACTTTGCAATTATTTATCAAAAAATTTGTACATTGTAGTTTTAAAATAAAAACATTTTTATTAATGTTAAATCTTTTTAGGCACAATAAAATCTACTTCTACTTTAGAACGTATTATAAAACAATTTATTTCTATCCTACTTTCACAGGTATTTTGTGTTAAAAAATTTTGTTGTCATTTTTGTGTGCCATTGGTAAAAAGTTTCAAGTAAATAAAAAAATGAAAACAAGGTAAAGTAATATAATACGTTTTGAGATATATTGAGTGTCAAGATTTGTTAAGACAGATAAGAAGACAGATAAGAAGTTTTAAAAAAACATTTAATGTTTTGTTTTATGTGAGAATCGTAGCTTTAGGCGGCTGGTTCATCATCCTTGGCTGAGCCAGTAATCATTCGCACATATGAGTCAATGTTGAAGCGACCCTTGCTGTCCTTGTGGGCATCAGCGAAGGCTGTGTCCAGATCATCTTCAGTGAACTTGTCACCAAAGGTCTTCATCTGGTGGCGGAGGTCCTCCTCACGCACCAGACCAGTGCCATCGGTGTCGTAGGTTTTGAATGCAGCTCGAATGACATCAGGATCATCGCCACCGCCCATGATACGATCACCAAAGATGGACAGAAACATGGTAAAGTTTAGCGGACCTGGAGCTTCGTCGAGCATGTTCTGCAAATCGCTGTCGCTGACAATGCGTCCTGCAAAAGATAGACAAAAATGAGACAACTATATCAGATAAACAAGACAAAGAGAGAAAGTGAGTGAAAATAACTGGCGACTTTAGCATGCACCAAATGAAAAGGGAAAAGGAGACAAGCAGAGCAAGTTTAATTAAAAATTCTCTATCAGTCAAGCAAAAGTTATTGTCACTGAGCAACTCACAGCGGGTGTGCCAGACCTACTTCACTATTTTTTCTTAATTACTCTGGTCATTTTGTCAGTTTCCAGTTTCAGTTGAACTGAACCGGTCAAGTGTCAGATTTAATTTAGCCTAGCAAAACTAGACAAAATAAAATTTCTACTGCTTGAAATGAGCATAGTAGGACAGTTTTAGGACTTTGTTTATAAAAGTATAAGATAAACTAGAAAACTAAGCCAAAAGAAGAGATATTTTGTGAGATGATTTATTTAAACAACAACACAGCTTTTTACTATGCAAATTTGTTACTTATATTACAGCCATTTATCTTTTCATTGAAAAATTGCACTCAGTTTATCTAATTAATTCCTTCTTATTTTGCTATCAAAAGTCATCGTTATTGTGCAGAATAGTACAAAAGTTTATAAAAGTGAATTCAAATAAGACCAATAGAAGCTCCAATATCCGGAAAATATCCTGTATTTTGATTGCTCGAGTGCTATCAAATAACACCTCTTGCCATGCCTCTCTTCAGAGTAATTTAAGCTTTAATTTGTCATTTGTCCTCGCTTGGTTTGTCTTTTTTATTGTTTTTCTAGCTACTCTTTTACTAGAGGGTACAGTAATAAAGAAAGTAAAACTGCTTAGTTGGTAGTTTTCCCAAATCGGTTGGTTGCTTTTTGCTTTCATTCGACTTTCTTTTTTACCCTTTTCTTATTAAAAAGGTGTTAATGAGAAGCTCCTAAAAAAGTCTAATAAAGGTTTCAAGTAAACCAAAGAATTTTCTGTTGATCTACAAAAAATCCTATTAAGATTCATTAATTTTTCCTTGACGCCTCTATTGCCTACATTCTTTTATTTCTATCTCTTATGATTTTTAATATTATAAAGATTTGAGCATCTTAGATAAATTAATACCTAAACTGTACTAAATTAGGTGTCACTGAAAAAATATAATATATAAATAGTACAAAACATTTTTTGATGAATTTCAGAGCGATCTAATAAGATGTACTATTCACGGTAATTATAAAATAATGAATAATGGTAGTGGTTTCACTATGTGTTTTAATAAATTACAAAAAATGCTGAGCAATCTATTAAATATTATGAAATATTTTTTGGTAAAGATAGATTTTTAATGCATGTTTTACAAGAATTTTTGGTGTTTATAACTAAAACTAATTAAAAAGATACAATCAAACTAATTTAATGCCATTCACGTCCAACTTTAAAAACTTAAATTTTGAACAACTTGTTATTGTTTATTTTTAAACTTTTTGAATTTAAAGCAAAGTTTTTAAAACATAAAATTTAAAAAAAATAAGTTTTAAAAAATTTAAATATTTTAAAACTGACTTTTTAAACTTGTTACTATATTTTTTGTACAAAGAAACTCGTTGAACAAACAAATTGAAAATATATATTTTTGAATACCTAAGCTTAAAAAAATTTACAAAACTTTTGTTACTTACCAAGAGAGTCAAAAGTAGTGGCCAAGTCTTTTTTGCCAATCAGGCCGTCTTTGTCAGAGTCGATAAACTGAAATGCCTGCAAAATATTAAATCGTAAAACATATTGCAGCAGCCATTTTTTAATAAAATAAGTTCTAATGTCTTCACGCAGAATTATTGTAAATATTTACTTTGATGATTTAAGCATATTTTGCTATTGTGTGATTTTTAAAATTTAACAGGTTTAAACTTTGATTTTATCATATTTACAACCAAAAACAACAAAAAGTATTTTTATATAATGAACTACTTTTTGCGTTTAAAATAATACCAAAGTTAAAAATTTTTTTGTTTTATTTTTTTAACATTTTAATTTTTGTTTTTATTAAAAATAAAAACTGATTGCATTTTAATTTTAGCTTGCCAAAAAATTAATATTTTAGCAATGTCATAACTAATGAAAATTCAGTTTTTTATTAAAAACACATTTCATTTCATTTTTTCATTTCAATTTTTTAGTCAATTGGATTCTATATCTCAAAAATATTAATTTTGTACGCTTGACTAAAGTTTAAATATTTTTAATAATTTTTAAAACAAGATAATTGAATAAATTACTAGTTTTGTAATTGAATTTAGTAATAATAATATTAAAAAACGATTTAAAACTGAATAAACTAAAATTTTACTTGCTGAAAAAACTGATGATTTAACTTGTCTAGTCAGAAAAAACTTGAATTTTATCCCTAGATTATAACTTGTTTAAAATTTAAGCTAAATAGATGTATTTTGGCTACAGTGGTTATTGAAAAATAAGAATAACAAACCTCTTTGAACTCAGCAATCTGATTTTGAGTGAACATAGCAAAAATGTTCGAAGTAGTGCGCTGGGCACGGCGTTTAGTTGATTCCTTGGACTTACTCTGTTATGTAAAGATAGTAAAATTAATCGTTGAAAAAATGCAAAACAAAAAAATAACATTGTAAATCATCAATTGGATTTAATTACCATCTTGGTTGATGTTGTTGGGGATTTGTTGGAGCAAAAAGAAAGTGCTTGCAAGCTGTAAAAATGCAAATGATAGTTAAGATCAAAATGAATCCTTAAACAGTTTGGTAATTGCACCAGAAACTGGCAATTGAAAACGAGCAAAAGTGAGAAAAGAAAGATAGAAAGTGTATTAACCAGAGTTAAGGTTGGCGACGAGGGAGACGACCGAGAATAGAGATATATTCCCGTCTGAAGAAAAGTTGGATATTTTTGGGCGCCGCAAGTTGCAAAGAGTTTTTCAGTGAAGATTTCAAAACAATATTGCCTTATATAAACGCGCCAGGCTAGACGTGTTGATGCAAGCGAAGGGGGAGGAAAGGAAAGTAGCTGAAGAAGTTTTCGTTTGTGTGGTGGGTAAACAAGTGAAAACAACCACCACTGCGCCTTATTTATTTGGACTGCTACAACCGAGCGCAATCATTGCGCTGTGAAAGGTTTGCAGAGGGAGTGTGCCCAGGAAAGAAGGAAAGACGGGGAAGAATGGCCACGATGAGATGAGGTGGCGGTAGCATCGTATTACTGCACCACTCCCACTGCCAGAATGGCGATACCTCCACCACAGTTAGTTCTAGTGGCAAGTGAGGTGCAAGAGCAGAGAGGGCTTCCACCTTCTACAAGTGTGTGTGTGTGCTGGAGAATCGAAAGTTATTAAAGTTATGGGCGCCACAGTTGGTGCTGAACTCTAGCTCGTGGCTCGCTCCCAGTTAGTGCGATTTAAACAAACAATTTTCTGGCAACTGTCTCAGCAGGAGTGAGAAAGGAGAGGCTGAGAGAGGGAGAAGTATCATTGCAGAGCGATTCCCTTCTTTCATAAGATTTCTCTCTACTGAGCCGTGTCTAGTCTTGTCTTCTTCCTCTTTCTTCCTTCTTCTTCTTCCTCTTCTTCCTCCTCTCGTTTGCCTACTATCATCTTCTCTAATACTGGTATTACAAATCGTAAATGATGAGCAAAATAAACGAGGAAGGCACAGCGGTTAGCGATAAAAATAGACTCATTTGATAGCCTCCTGATGGCGCTTTTATGACTGCTTCAGTCGCTCTTACATTGACATGAGACTTGCTGCTCATCGAGTTCGATCTACTTTTGATTTTTAATTCTTTTAATACTCCTTACAAGCTGAAGCTGTACTCTTTAAAGTTGATGTCTCTGAGAAAAACTTGGAAAGGAGCAAGCAGTGATTCCGGGCAAATTCTTGGCTTTGGTACATTCAAATATCTTTATTCTATTTTATGGTTCTTGAAATTTTTCATTTTATTTCATTGATTTCCTTGAATCTGTTTACTGCCAAGTCAACTGTGTGTAAACCATTTAGTTTGCAAAAAAAAGAAAAGTGCATACTTTTAAGATTACCTATGTTAAAAATTTATTTTTGTGGTATTCAAATCTTTTGCATTATTTTGCCAAATGGAATTTTACAAGTAAGGCAGTTTATATTTTAGTTTTCCAAACAGCAATAAAAAGTTTTGTTTAAAACTGTAAAACTTGCATTGTTTTACTTTTAATTAAATTTACAAAACTTTTAAGGTATTTATTATATTGTAAACAACATCTGGCTTGAGTATTTGCGGCAATTAACATATGTGTAACGGGTAAGCCAACTGCGTACGAATTTGAAATAAATGCAACAATGAGATGATTCTGCATAAACTCTTTTTACTATTCACAAAACCAAATTACCGCTAGTTGTTGAAGCTGAAAAGGCAGTAAGAGAATGTGCTGCAACGATCATTGAATTGAATGTGTGTACTGTCACTTTTCAGGGCAATTCTACTATTGCTGTTATTCACGTAAGTTCACCAAACAGGGCACATTGAGCTTTGCAGCAACGCACGGTGAGTTAGTTACGTGTGAGTTGCACAATAGTTCATCGTTCAATTTTTATGCGTCGTACACAAATGAATCCTTGAGGCATGCAAGTGACAATGAACGACAACGTGACAGGATGCACTAAATTTGGCTGGAGATATTTTTGTAAAACTTACCGGGGTGAATTTCCTTTGAAAGAATTGCATCACATACAAACAAGAGATAAAATAGAAATCCCAAGAGTATATCAAAATTTGTACTGCCAAAGTTAAATGTAAATGTTTTGTTTTCTTGATTTGCTACTTTTATAAGTAAATTTTCTAAAGTAAAACTATTTTCAATTGTATTTTAAAGTTAAAACTTAATTTGCTATAACTGCAAGTTGCTTGTTGCTACTTAAAAAAGTTGTTAAAACAAAAAGTATTTAATTGTTAAACTTTTTTGTTTTGTAAAGGTCACATTTCAATGCAATTTTAAGAATGTTGACAACTAACATTAAAAGTTGATGTGTTTGTTTAGACATTTTTCATCTTAAAAACATATTTACATATAAATTGCAACGAATTTTGTGAGATAATATTTTGAAGTTAAGTTTAGCACTGTATTTTTATATGTAAAAACTAATGTATAAATTGCCACAAATCTCAGACAAAGTCTTCCAGTTCATCTACCTATGAATAGTTTTTGGTAGTAGTAGATAAAATGCTATCTCTTATTACCTTTTTGCTACTTTTTTAAACTTGATTTAAATCTTTTCAGTTTTCTCATTTTTATTTAATGTTTTTCAGAAAAAAATTTATTACTTTAAAAATCAAGAATATAGTCGTTTTGCAAAACATTTGTTTTTAGTATCACTTGCTTGAACGCTTCAATGACGATGTAAAGAAAAATTGCGTGCAGTTTAAGTATTTTGGCAAAAACATTAAAACTTCATTTTGGTAATCTACAAGCTAAATCACATAATCTTTGGTTTCGGTGAACATTTTATTGGCACAATTAATCTTATTAATCAAAAAATGCTGAAAACAAATTTTTAACTTTTTTGATAAATATTTGTTCTATTGGTGTTAATTGGGTGGTTGCTCAAGTTTCTATTTATTATTTGTTTATTCTTTCACTTTATATTTTGTTTGAACAATAATTTATAAATGATTATGCTAATGGCTAAACAAAACATGTTGACAGCCAATGCTTCGTTGCAAATAATAAAAATAACTATTAAAAGCAAAAAAATTGTTTTGATAAATTAAATTACATTTGGGTCGACACATAGACATGACACTGATAGACAGTTTTAACGACTACATTTTTTATTGTAAATTAATTATGAAAATGTAGTGTTTAGGTCATTTGTTGCAACGAACAATTCATTTTAATAACTCAAATTAAAAAATTAAACAAATAAAATGCTAATCAATGAATTATTTACAACTTTGGGTTTGATTTAAAATATTATCTAATCATTATGCTCTAATGGTTGCAAAAGTAATTTTTCTTATATTTTTAGCAGTGACCAAAAAGACATACAAATAAAAGTCAAACATTTGAAATAGCAGAAATAATTGGCTTATTTAGGAAAACTTTTGCTAGCATTCAAAAGCAAGTTAACTTGATTTCTAGTGATTGTGCCGTTTAACATTCAAACCAAAGCAAATGTTTGGCTATAATCAAACAACCATTTAGAACACAAACAAAAAGTTTATATTGGCAAAAATCATTTATATAAAAAACCTATTTTTGAATTTTTCGTTAATGAAAAACCTGCACCTTTACTACAAATTTAAATAAAAATCATTTTTTATAATTACTTTTTACAAAAGTTTTAATAACTAAATTAAAATGTTAATAAAAATATTGGCATTTATCTGTAATTTATTTAAAAGTAAATTAAATTTTAATACTTTTAAATTAAAAACTATAATGGTTTTTATATTTAGTAACAATATTATGTTTATTTAACTTTTAAGTCATTTTCATTTGCGATTAATTAAATTTGTTATTAAAAGTAATACCTTTTTTATTAAGTGTTAATTTTTTAATAAATTTTGATTTTGATTGAAATTCATAAGCATTACAATTGGGTAACTTGAGAAATATTAGAGTGATTTTTTGGTTTACAATATTTTGTTATAAGCACATTATTGTTAAAGTTATTATTTTCCTCAAGTCTTCCTGTCTGAGCTCCATTGTTTAATGAAGATGTTGAGCCATTTCGGGATTTATGAGATTTGTGTGAATTTTCCTGAGAATTGACAGCGCTATTTTCATAATCTAGAGATTTATGTTGAAATGAATGCGACAAACGAGGCTTAATTTTAGAGATTTTAGGGATCATTGGTTGAGAAGCTTTTCTATGTGCAGAACGTGGATTCAAAAGTAGCCCATCTGAAAAAGGTGCATTGTTGGAATGAGAACAATACGTGGCTGTTGGTTTGTCAACTGAGCAGTTTGTATTATTTTCAAACCCTATTTGGCTTGCATCACAGGGAACTTCAGAAGAAAACTGAATGTTGTTTGGTGAATTGAGCGTTGATTCGTGAATGTGATGTTTTAAAATTAATTCCACCTCAACGTCTTCTGCTTCGTGATTCTCATTTTCATTATGCGGCGATGCATTGAGAATTCCTGAATCTAATGATCTATCGTCGATGGACGCTTTTGGAAGTTGACTCATGCTACCTGTTGATACTGCTATTGTAGTCATGACATTGAAATGACTCTTTGTGCAATTGTTGTTGTTGTTGTTCAGATTGTGATTGTGAATTTGATTGTTGACAGTGAGTGAGCCGGTCACCGTTGCCGTTGATGAACGAGGTGTTTTGCATGGAACCAGACGAGAGCAGGCGGCTGTCGTGTCTCCGTTAAAAATGTACCGAATCAAAATGCGTCGAAAAGCGTCACGAAACTCGGTGTTGAAGATGCTTTAAGGTAAAGTATGGTTTGTTTTAAAATTAACTTTAACTGTATATAGGACATACCTGTAGATAACAGGATTCATGCAACTGTTTAAAATTTAAAAATTGGTAGTTTAAATCAAAATGCAATTCTCAAAAGCATAGTTTACCTGTTAAAATACCCTAACCATGTAAGAATCTTAAATACTAATCCGGGAACGCACGTTTTGCAAAAAGCAGCCCTTCAAGAAAAAATGTAAAGTGTTTTAAGAGTGCTATAAAACTGTTCAAAAATTGATGATTACCAAATATTAATGCAGAAAAATGGCACCCAGCTTGCTGCAAAAGGGAATAGCAAATAGAGAGAAACTTTAATTGAGTTTTAAATAATACATTAAACCGTCTGTCATACCTAAAAATGTTCCCATGATAATACCCAAAGTGATGGCCGCTTTGTGCTCTGTGACGTGACTTTGAGACCCAGCACTGGCTGACCCAATGTTTGAAGAGACAGATATTCTCGTTGGCGGCAAGGGGCCACTGTGCGCTCGAGTCGGCGTGCCAATTTGAGGAGTTGAAGGAATGTAGCTTTGATTATGATTTGGTGCTAGAGACTGGTGTGATATTGGCACTGCCTGGAATTTGGTCATTGACTTGATGCACCTCACGTGCTCTTGGCAAATGGAGTACAGCTTAGCGTACAGGTAGAGCATTACGATACATGGTAGATAAAAACTGCAATAATAAATTCATTAAGATACAAATTAATGCTCTTTGAACGAGAAAGAAAACTTAATCGAGTAGAATTTACCTGATGGTAGAGCTGACCACTGCATATGTTGGCGTCAAGTCGAGTGTACACTGTGGAAACATTGGATCATCAGTGTAACCAAAATTGGTCGTTGTCGGCGTTTGAAGGCGAGCATTGTGAGCAGTGTCCGTCATCATGTGCTTGAAGCTGTTATACTCTGGATTCGCATAGAAAAAGGTATTTGAAAAGATTGGACTGTGCTCAGTGACTGAGCGTCGATTGATGCGATGACGATGAAGTAAGCGGTGGAGTGTTTGGCGAGCAGCTAGGTGAAATGGTACTGTGAGATTGACTTTTGGCGTTGGGACAGCGTCCTCCAGCTGATAGGCTGACTGGTTAACGGGGACGGCCAGTGGAACTGAGTAGTGATCAGGTTTGTGCCAGCCCAAGCTGATAGGCACAAATGAAATACCACAGGAGACTAGCCATATAAGGGAGACAGCACCAATTACCACCTTTTTGGTCATCCAACGGTTGTAGCGCATTGGATCTTTGATGTGTACATAGCGGTCAAGTGCAATAGCACAGAGGTTAATGATTGAACACGTCGAGCAGCTGATGTCGAAGGCAATCCAAATCTCGCACAGTTGAGGACCAAATGGCCAGTAGTCTAAAAGATCATTGGCAAGGGCAAATGTCATCACTAGAGCACCCACGCAAAGATCGGCAATGGCTAGGAAACAGAATGAAACGTTTTATTTAAATTCCACAGAATGCAAAATTGTAACATACCTAGTGAAACTATAAATAAATTGCCCAGTTTTCTTAATCTTCGATCTGATGAAATGGCCACACACACAAGTAAATTACCAAATATTGAAATGAGGATAACAAGAACAAGAAATGATCCAATAATGATTTTCAAATATATGGACAAATTTGAGGCTGGTGTTTCGGTTACGGTGTGCTCCAAACCTGAGGCCACAGGAAACTTTGGTATAAGTAAAAGAGAATCATCAGAAGAGCTCGGAGAATTTGAAGAATGAATAAAAGATGTAGTTGAGTCTACCACAAAGTGCACAAATGTTGACGAAGACGATGAAGAGTGTGATTGTTGAAATGCCATATTTTTAACAATTAAAAAATATTAAATATTTTCAAAAAAGGTAATATAAAAATAGACTAGAAAACCAACAAAAAAAATTTAAAGTGTTGAAAAAGTTTTATTTTTGTTTTGAAAATCCACGTTTTTGTTTTATCAAGCATGTGCCCGGAATTTAATGTAACATAAAATCATTTTCATTTTTGTGGTTTTCAGATACTTGACGCGTGAAGCCAAAGAATTAAAGCATCAACATTTTATTATTTGTGACATTTTTAGAATTTGATAAGTTGAAAAACTGGAATGAAGGTTTCAGCTGTAAAATTGAAGTTGACGCGGTGCAAAAAATTGTTTGGTCCAAAATGAAATCCTACAATAAAAACAATTGCTTATGTTTAGTTCACATTCTATTAATTTTTTATTTGTGTTGTATACTAAACTAAAAATTTTAAAGTAGTTTTAAAAATTTACACTTGTTTTAAATATTTAATCGTTATTCTCAAAGGGTTGTTAGATAATAACATGAAACTGATTTATTTAAAACAAATAAAAAACAATTATTCAGCGTTAAAAAAATTAATTTTAGTTAAACTTTACAATAAAACTATTATTTTTGCCCAGGTAACAATGCCATCTACATAATGGTTGCACAATGTTTGCAAAAAACTTAGACAAATCAAAAGTAGAACATGATCTATATTTTAGAAATTCACATTTATATAAGAAAAAATAAATGTTTTTGTAAAAGTTTTTTTGGTTTAGAAAGTTGTCACTTTTAGTAATACTCAAAAATCCATAAGCATGAATCCGGTCAGATCAATTGAAACAAATTTTTATTAAATTTCTTCTGTTTGTTAATAAAGTTTGCGTTGTTGTATTTTTTTATTAATAAATTATTAAATTTTAAAAACAGTTAAAAGTAACTTTTTATGTTTAGTTCTAAAAATAGTTGCTTGTCATTATAATTTTAGCATTTAATTTAGCGACATATTTTGATTTTTATAGGTTTTGCTAAACTAGTATCAATAATTATTTATTTATGCAATATTGTCAGTTCGGAATTGCGTGAGCAACAACTAAAATCATTAAAAAAAATTTTGATTAGTTTTACTTTTATGTAATTGCAAATTATTTTTGACAGATTTTGAAATATTTGCAATATTAAAGTTATTTCAATGGCAACTACAAACTAAAAGCAAAATATAAATTTAAGTTTGAATTAGAGATGTCGCTAACAACAGTTATCTTTTTTAACTCTAATCTATGCCACAATAACATTATTGATCAGTTATAATTTTGTTCACTCTCTATAATTTTTTGAGTCTCTTTATCATCATTTTCTAAATAAACGTCATCATTTTCAATAAGACTTATCTCAATGATGATTCTATGATATCATAATTAAGTGAAAAAAAATAGAAGACAAGAGATTATTCTTAAGCGTAAAGAAATGCACTCAAAGATTGATTTTTTGATTAAATCAGAGTTCGGATTGCAATTGGGCTAAAAAGGGATTGTAATGGGCGGAAACGCATTGAAAAAACCTGATAAAAAACTAACCAATCAAATTAGAAAGTCAAATATCAGTTGTAAAAACAAATCTGAATTTTCATATAGTAAATTGATAGTCAATTAAGATAAAAATCTTTTTATTTAACAAAGTAATTAAATGCAGCAATTGTTTACTAAAAATTGTGTTTGCGAATTTTGCAATAATCAATTTTATATTTTGTTAATTCAAAAAAAATTTATGAAACTAAACGTAAATACCTTTATTTTACAATATAAACTTTAGTAACTGACAGTTATTTACTGTTTTTACCTATTATTTATAATTTGCTAACAATATTCACTTTTTTTGTAGATGATAAATTGCTTTTTATCTTTTCAGTAATCATTTAGCCAAAAGGTGTTTTGACCACAATTTGCACTTGTATCCATTTTTCAACTATTTTTTTGCAATCATTAACAAAAAAATTTTTACAGATTTTGTAAAGATATCATACTTTCTTGTCAAACCTACAAAATATTTTAGCAAAAATTTATCTTGCAAATAAACTATCAAATGTCTTAAAAATAGCAGGTTTTGGTAGTGTATCAATAAATTAAGATTAAATGAAAAACAAAACTAATTTGTATCAATATTTTGTGATAAAAAATAACTTTTGGTTTAAGACAAAAATACCTTTATTTATCATTAAACATTTGAAAAAATTACAAAAATTTTTTGAATAAATAATTTCTAGTTTTTTAAATGTTTTTTATTTATTAATTGTTAAACAATTAGTATTTTGCGTTTATACAATAAAAATTTTGTTTGCAAAATATTGTAAAATACAGCAATCAAGTTTTAGGTAAAAAGTATTTCAAATAACTTGATTACTGTTAAAACAATCCAAAAATTTTTTTAGTTAAAACTTTTTGTTAATTTGTTATTTATTAAAACTTTTGTCATCTATTTAGGCAAGTTTGTTAAAATAATTTTGTCACAAAAAATTACTATTGTATATAAAAGTTGATTGTAAATGTACTAATTAATTAACCGTTTTTGTTCAAAACAAAAAAGTTATAAATAATATTGCTTACCTAAAATTATGTTTTGTTTTATTAAAAACTACAAACAATTACAATAAACATTGTTTTAACACTTTAAGTTAAAAATTTTTATAATAAAAAATTATTTTAACAACAGCTAAAATTTTAAAAAAAACACTAAAATTAGTTAAAATGTCAGAAAGTTATCAAAATGATAAAAACCTTTTGAAAATGATTTTTTACAATTGAAAATTTGTAACTGATTTTTATTTATGCAAACTGACAATAATTTAGCACAATGAAGTACATCGACCTTAGTTTTGAGTATTTGCTATTGTAAGTTTATTTAATGTGACAATGACTCGACTAATTGGGTTCAACACCGACGTTAAAGTGTGATTGCCATTATTTGTAAACATGTTTATGAAATAGTAATTATTACACAAAATCATCAAAGACAACAACTTGTTGCTTAAGATAAACTAATTTTTCATTGTTTTGTTGAATGACTGTATCATTTTTATACTAAATTATAATTATTTGCTGTAATGACATGCAAAACAATAGTAAAAAATTTAAAAACAAGCTCAACTTTTTTAATAATTAAGCAACTTTTTATTGTTGTTTTCCATAATATAATCATAATTGTTACAGGTGCAAACAATTAACATGGGTGTGAACATGACTAAATTTTAACAAAATTTTGTTTTATGTTTTTTGGCTTTTTCAGCTTAAAAATCAACAATGATAAAGTGACACCATATTTTTTGTTTTAAACTTACGGCTTTATGTTGCTTAGGTATTGTAAACGCTCGTTGTTTTAAATCTAGTTTTCTACATTTCAAAATAAACAAAAACAATAAAAAATTACTTTGAGTTAAAAACTTTGCATGCTAAACTTTGCATTTAAAGTTAATACTTTTTAAATTTTTGGACGTTTTTGTTAAATGCCTTAAATGTAAACATTAAAATGACACCAAATGACAGTTAACAAAAATAATTAAAAAATTGACAATATAAAAGTTAAATATTGTTTTGTTTTTTAACTTTGGTAAAATTAGCATTGCCGCATTTGAATTATTTTGATTAAAAACAATTTCATTTAAAAATATACTTTTATTTTATTGTAATAAATTACAGCCAATTAAATAAACTTAATTGGTTGCAACAAAAAATAGTAACATGTGTAAAAAATAAAACATTTTTTAGTTTGTTTGTTTGTGCGTTAAACATTTCAAATGAAACCATGTAAAATTACGTTTTTTGTGCAAACGTTTTGCAGTTTCCATAACAAAACAAAAGTTTATTTTGCATTTTTAGGTTCAATTTTGAGTTGATTAACAGAAAAATTGTCCAAAGTTTACCCGTCAAGCCGTTCCTAAGATAATCGGGCCCAAAATTTACCAAAATATGCAGTTTAGCAACGACACAGCTGCTTAACTCCGCTAGATGGCGTAAACAGCGACAAGTGAAGCATAGCTAAAGGTCCAATTGGGGCCCGATTTTCTTGAAAACGCCTTGGCGAACAAGATCGGGACAATTTTTTCGTATATCAGCGGAATTAAACCTTTTTAACGGTGTAAGACTTGTAAAAATCGGAATTTTTTGAAAATCGGAGTCAGAGCTTATGGGCATTTTGGGTCACTCCTTATTTATTTTTGGTTTTATTTTTTTAAATGCACTTATCAACAAAATTTTTATCAACAAAATTTTTAATTTTGTTTATTTTTTAGCACTAATTGATAAAATAAAAAGTCGGTCAGTAAACAGTAAATGCATTTTTGCTAAATTTATATATTTTTTAAACACACTTGTTGCTTATTAACGTTTTTACAAAAAACCAAAAAAGTATTAAAAAACTTTATATAATAAGTATTTTTAGTCAAAATTTAAATTTGTTTGTCGTCAAACTACCTTTGCTTAAAACATTTTTAAAAAATCATTTTTTAACAACAACGTTTTGTTATGATTCAAATAAATGTTCTGTAGTGCAGTAAAAAAGTGAGACATTTGTTTAAAAAATGTTTTTTGTCACTCTAAATCATTGCAGATAAGTTCACATTTGTTCAGTTTATAAATAAACTATAAAGGTAATCAACAATCAACAGTGCAAATTTTAAATTAAAACGGTTTATAAAAACACTTTTGACACAAAGATTGTTTTGATTTGTATCAACATATAAGCAATAATTAACAGCTTTGCACAATCAGATTATTTTAATAAAAAAATGTACTACACTATTTTTTATAATAACAACTTATTTTTAAACGTTTTTTATGTTTTGAACACTGCAAAATTTAAGGAGGAACACCAGCACACAATTTTTTTTAAATTTTAATTTTTTTACTAGTCAACGGCATTTTTCACTAAAGTTTTTACACTAAACGGTACACTTTCCGGTAACATGATAGCTGGCATGGCATGATCAGAAATGCCAAATGAAAAGTAACAAAAAAATCTAAATTTTTTTATTTTTAATTTGTTGATTTAGCTTCTTTTGTTTTTAAAATTAATTTTAAAATAAACTTTTTTTATGTTTTTTAAGTTTTTATGCATTTTTTATCCAATATTTTGAATTAAAAATTGTTAAAAAAACTTAAACCTTAAAAAATTAAGTAAAAACAAACAAATTTTAGATTTAGTTGTTACCTTTTATTACTTATTACTTTTAATTAAGCCATGCCAATGTTCATTTTTTTGGAAATTGTACCGTAGTGTTCATGACACACTGTAGTAAGTACATTTTTCATAAAATTCTTAGTTTTGCCAAAATCGTTGTATAAAAAAGTGTTAAAAATTTGCGCGATGTCTCGATTTAATGTTAAAAAACTTAAAAAATGTGTTGTTTTTGTACAATGTTTTTTAAACAATAATAAAAATTATAAAAAAGTTTTTAATTTAGATTTTTGCAAATTATTTTTGCATTTAAACAAGCTAAAAAAACTTGTTTTACAAAAAACTTGAAAACCACTTAGCACTTAGTGTCAAAAAATAAATCGGAAATAGATAGATAAAAGTGTCAATCAGAATATTTGAACTAGCATTAAGTAAATCGTTTGGTGCTGAAGTATAAATAATAAATTTGACAAAAATGAATTTATTTTTGCGGTTGCTAAAACTATCAAAATTTAACAAAAACAAATAATGTTGACCAAAATTCTTAATATTTATTTGGAATAGTTTTTAATATATGGATAAATAGATGTAACGTTGTTTTAAGTCAAATATTTTTTACCTAGCAACATTTAAATTGTAATTGGCAAACATTAACATTGTTCAAAATTGCAAAAAACAACAAAATGGCATAAATTTAACCATAAAAGTTTGTTTTTTGTGATCAAGTTAACAACAAAATAATAAAATTGTCAAGCATTTAAGTCTTTAACAAACAAAAAAACAAGAAATAGACCCTATTATTACATGACGTATGCTAATTTTAGCTTGTCAAAAAATTAAGTTTTTACATAACATTTCTAAGCAAATCAAGCCAAAAATAAAAACAATTAAAATTTGTGTAACTGTTACAAATCATTAATAATTTAAAATTTTGCGCTTAATTGTTTAAATGTCAACTCAAAATATTATTATAATTTAATTTATTTTATGTTATTGTTAACAATTTAACTGATTTTTGATTATATTTTTTACAAAAAAGTAATTTTTTTAAATCTAACTTCCCTAAAAAAATGATGTTTCTCCCTCTTAACGCACTTTTTTGCTTCTATAAATTACATCGTTCAAGATATCGAGAAACGGTTTTCACACAACAAACAAGCTAAATGGCATCTTTCAATTAGTACCAAATTTGAGGTGATTCGAACACCAGGTGCATTTTTAAGATCATAAATTCGAACTTTCCGAATAAGTTCTATACGATTTGTTTTGACATTAAAAAATACATCGTGAAAGTTATCGAGTTGCAGTTTTCACCTGAATACTAAGCTTACGGATGCCTACTTACTGGCGTTAAACTCAAAAGGATTTGATCTTTGAGAGTAATTATTACAGTCAGTTAAAGATTTCATATATTAATTTCATATAATTTTTTGAGTTTACATTTATGATTCTATAAATTACATCGTTCAAGATTTCAAAGCTCAGTTTTACCTGAAAACAAAGCAAAATAGTGTTTATCTAATGGTATTAAATTAGGGTTAATTTGACTAACTCAAGTAATTATTATGACCAGTTAAAGATTTCATAAAA
>JAALOO010000177.1_pt1 | contig 55388 bp, 59 predicted proteins | sample 7257641 | NCBI WGS metagenome assembly JAALOO01 (sample SAMN14085613, study PRJNA598686) | mite metagenome | biome: ENVO:01001000; feature: ENVO:01001002; material: ENVO:01001226; isolation source: single female mite from University of Michigan culture on fish food culture... ...
CTCTCTCTCTCTCTCTCTCTCTCTCTCTCTCTCTCTCTCTCTCTCTCTCTCCTACTTGTCGACACTGGCAGCCCGCGCAACCATGACTAACTCAGCAACGATGAGGAGAGTGAGAGAGGAAGAGATGTGCGGCGGATTAATTTGCTGGCCCGTGCAACTTTAGCTCGCGCCACCAATCGACCTTAGGACCTGCAGTGAGTGAGTGCCGCCGATGCCAGCGGCAGCTGTCATCGGCGGCTCACTGCTTCAGTACTCCATTTCAACAGAGGATACTGTGTGCTCACCAGAAAGGATGCTTGAGAAAATGGCTGTTCAGCTGGTGCTCTACTGACACTGCCAAACTACTTTGTTCCGGTTTCCATTTGCAGCAGCAGCATCACCTCACTGTCACTTCCTCCGGTAGTCGCCAGTAGTTCCGGTTTATTTGGATAGAAAACTCATCAGGGATGCTTGCTGTGTGCCTCCTCACTCTTCTCATCTTTCTCATTTGACACCGACATAGACACTGCTGACCACCACTGACCACCAGCAGCGTCTTTAGCTTTGGTGCAGTTTTGTTAGATGCTGTGTCAATGTGGTAAATGGTCAAGTCTCGGGGTGCAAGTACTGCTCAGACTGGCTCACTCCAGTAAGAGAGAGAGAGAGAGAGAGATAGATGCACTGCCACTGTGTGTTCATCGTGCTCGGAGTGCACTGGCTGACTGGCGACGTTGACGAGATTACTTACTCGCTTTCTCACAGGGGAAAAAGAACTGGGAGAAAAAGCGAGGTGGCGACTTCAGCAGCAGCATCAGCAGCAGCAGTAGCTGCAGTAGGAGCATCAGCCGCCACTAACCACAAGTTTGCGAGAGCACTTCATGGCTGCTGCTGCTTCATTAGCGCCCCTTACATCTACATCCACATCCACTGCTGAGACTACTGCCAACTACTGCAGCAGCAGTGGATGTGAGCATGGAATCGCACATGGAACACTTCGGAGAGTAGCATAACCACCGCCACGATTGGCAATGGCTGCTGAGACACACTGGCTAGCAGCAGTCGACAAAGATGGCGACAACGAAGACGACTACTGCTGAGCTCAGTAGTGGAGCAGAGTAAAGTAAAGTGAAGTAGAGTGGCGGTGGTGGTAGTAGCTGAGAAGTGCATAACATGTCTCACAGCTTCAGTTCGGCTGAAGGAGCAGTGTTTGCCGTTACCGCCGAACGCCTTCACCACCAGCACCAGCAGCAGCAGTTCTTGTGTTCGTTCAGAGCACTACTCACTCACTCTCGCCCACTATAGAGCAATTAGCGCAGACAGACGGACGGCAAAAGACGATGTAACGCCGAGGCTTCGGCGACGATGGCGATGGCAGCCAACGAGTCGAGTCAGATGAGATTGCCGTCGCCGATGCTGCCGATGCCGTGTCTTCGCTCAGTCTTTCTGCTTCTGCAGTTCTTTCCCTTGACGCGAGCGCACACTGTAAGCAGCAGTGAGATTAGCATTTCCATTTTCTTCTCCATTGACTGCTCCATTTGACTGATGCCCCCTGCTCTCCCCTCTACTAAGCAGGCAATTGTCTGTGTCTTTAGAGCCATGTTATGTTTGGTGGTCGATGGACACTGCGCCAGCACACTGTCAATTGACTGTGGACAGGCTGCTGATGCCAGCATAGTAGCAGCTGATTGCCCTCCTCGGTCAGTGCGCTCCCAGTGGCGGCAGCGGAAGTACCAGTGTGAGAGCTTCGTTGTGGGCCTTGCCCCGGCCGGCTCAAACTGTCCTCTGTGTAGGCCCTAACATCCAGCACGCGTTCTCTTTCTTTCTCTCTCTCTCTCTCTCTCAGTATTAGTTTCTGTGACATTCTATGCACATCCATCCACTGCTCTATCTGCTCTCTACTCTGCCTCTGGCAGCGTGTCATCGAGTTTTGCTTTAATTTGTTTGTCTTTTGCCTGCCTGCCTGCCTCCCTGTCGGTGCCAATTGGCGGCAATTGGATAGGATGATGATGATGCCGCCAGTGCAGTGCACTGTTCACTGTGCGCATTCAACGCCATTCATATTTCACTTTTTTCGCCTTTCTTTTTTTCCTCTTCTTCCCAGTCTCATTGGGCTCATTGGTAGTTGGTGGCAATCGCAGCAGCAGCCATTGCAATTGCTGCAGCCATCCTGGACGCCAATCGCAATGGAGTTGCAGCATTGCCTGCTGAATGCCTGCATGCCTCTTTCTCTCTCTGGTGCCCTGTGCCCTCCTTGGCCAATCGATCTGTAGCAGCAGCAGCACTGAATGAACAGTGGTGTGCACTGTGACTGGGGGTGCTGCTGGCGCTGTCGTTGCTGCTCAGACAACTCTCACATACTTTAGACACATAGTGAAGGAGGAGAGCGAGCACCGCAGCCGATATTAGCAGCCATATCTGCATACACAGAAAAAGAAAGAGAGACATGCAGCAGCAGCAGCAGTCACAGTCAACGAGGAGGCATTCGATTTGCCAGTATTCATACACAGCAGGCAATATGGCAAGATGGCCACTTTACAGTCACTTACTCACTTGCAGACTTACAGTGCAGTCTCCACTCTGTCCTCAGTCAGTTTCTACGGTGCAAATTAATTCTCTCGCTCACTTCTCTCGTTGCCTCATTTTATCCGGTGCACACACTGGCTCTGTGAGTGTGTGTGTTGTCTTCTGTTTGATTGCTATCTGCGGTAATTACCATCGACTGGATAGAGGAAAAGGGAGCGAGAAAGCCACTGATAGAAAGCTGCCTTCTTTCCTTCTTCTTTCCACCACCACCACCACCACCTCTTTCCCTGCAGACAGCACCCGCTCGTTTGCTGGTGTAAACAACTAGGCGCCACCACTGACAATGCACACAACGCACAGACACTCGGCAGAGACTCTCAGTACCGACCACCACCACCATCGAGAGTGTAAGACATTGAAGGGGGAAAAAGTGAGGGGCAAGAAGGGTGAGCACTTGCTTGACGCCAAATGGTCGTGGTCGTGGTGGTGCCTCAAACTGGTGCAGTGTCTTCACTGGGCACAGCAGCAGCAACCACAGAGCTCTCGTCTCGCTGTTCAATAGCCTTTTGCCAGTGGGCAGAGCAATTAAAATGGAAGCAAGATGGAAAGAGAAAGAGAATGCAGCAGGAGAATGCAAACTGTGATTGTTTTCTTGTGGCTGCCGCCGCCGCCGCAGTATGTCGACGTCGCCGTCGATTGGCTTCTCGTCTTGAAGCGGGTGCTCTTTTCACTGCTCGATTCTTTATGCAGCTGCTGGCGTGTGTGTGTTTGCACGCAAATTGGCCCACGCCGAACGATTCGATAAAGAATTGCCCCATCTCTCTCCCTCAGTCTTCAGTTTCCCTGTCTGCTTTCCTTTATGGCAGCACACAAAGTCATCAAAGGTGTTGTAGAGAGGGAGAGCACTTATTAACAGTTTGCGAGAAAACGAGACAGCAAGCACTTGAAGTACTAACATACACACACACTGGGAGAAAGGGAGGGAGGCAGAGGCGCAACCTCTACCCAAGTTACTGAAGCGACATCAGCAGCAGCAGCAGTGGCAGTTTGTCTTTACGCTATATACTCTCGTTGGGGAGAAGAACATACACACTCGCCAACTTATGCACTGCCTGATTGTGAATGTGTTTGTGTGTTTGTGTCTCTTGACTGATGACTGCGGCTGGCGAAGTGCTGCTGATGATGCTGATGCTGTTGTCGATGCTGCCGATACAGACTCGTCGTGAAAGCCAATCGCTCACCGGTTAATGAAATCTCCAAAGAATGGTCCCCCCCCTCTCTCTCTCTCTCAATTTGCTTTTATTAGAATTAGCTGCTAATGATGATGGTAATTGGCGGCGCTGATTGCCTGCCTGATTGAGCACACTACTGCTGTGTGTGTGTGTGATCAGGCAGTTATCAATTTGGCGATAATTTGCACTCTAACTTGCCTACTACTGGGCATTACTAGCTAGTAGCTACTTTGGAAAACTTTTAGACATTGAGACATTATCGAATAGTTACTAATCATTCTTCTTGGGTTTCAGATGAGGCGTTCGATGCTTTCTGGGACGAGGAGGCGCGCAATCCCAATCGAAATCGTATTCGCATTGGCCGCCAGTACCAAGCACAGGTGGCGCCCATTCTCAAGTCAGGTACGTCAGACGTGCAGACAGATCAGCTCACTGCTTTGCGGCTGTCTAATAAATTCTTATGATTTCACAATCTAACACTTTATCCTTCTGTTGACTCAGGAGAAAGTGATGGCCGCCGACTGGAGGACCTGGAGACGCTTACCTGGAATCCGCACAATCCGCTGAGTGCCACTCAGCTGCGAGACTACTTCGCCATCGCCCAGTCCATTGGCCTCTTTGTGCAGGCAGTCGACACTTGCCACGAGGGCGGCCTCGACGAGGAGGAGGACGACCTGGAGGAGGACCTACAAGAGGAGAGGCCTTTCGAGATTCTGCGCCTTGATCCGACGACGACCAATTCGAGTGAAGTAGACGCCAACTCGATCTTCAGCACTGGCAATCACCACCACCATCAAAATCAGAGCAAAGTTGGCAGTGGCGGTAGTAATGCTGCTGCTGCAGCCGCCACCAGTGAATTACATACCAAAGCGAGCATCACCACTCGCCAACAGAGGCTACAACAACAGCAAAAGAGTAGCGTCGAGTCAGCCGAAGCAGGTGGTGGTGGTGGTGGCACTTCCGGCAACGCCTCCTCTTCATCCTCCTCATCCTCCTCATCACTGTCGCCGTTGAAACACACCACCAACACGAGGATACAGACGGCCTTCAAAGGACTGGTAACTGACTTTAGGATTTTACTGTTTTCATATTCTAATTTCTCCCCTTCTCCTTACAGTCTCACTTCATCGCAGCACACCACTCGCCGGCCAAGGATGGCAAGAGGTGCAAGCTGTCAGCCCTAACATCGACAGCTTCATCCACCAGTTCTCCATCCTCCAGTTCGAGCACCACCACCCCCTCCCCCACCCTCACCACCTCGGCGGACGCAGTCACAGCAGCAGCCGGTCACAGTCACAGTCAACCAAGTCAAAATCCTCCGATCAACCTCGGTGAGAGTGAGCAGTTCAGCTCGAAGACGCTCTCCAGTCTGCTGCTCGGCGTCTGGTCGCCCGCCGAGGCGAAGATCTTCGCCCGCGCGCTGACGGTGTGCGGCAAAAACTTCAGTGCAATCAAGAAGGACCACCTTCCCTGGAAGTCAGTTCACAGCATCATCGAGTTCTACTACCTCAGCGTGGACAAGGAGCGAGAGGCGGAGTTGCAGGGCAGCGGAAGCAGTCGCAATAAACGCTCGCCCAACAACAGCAAGCAGCCGCAGCAGCCGGACCGGGGCAGCAGCAAGTCGCCGCTGGATGAGGGCAAACAGCGAAAGCAGCGCTCCAGCACCACCCGGGACCACCACCACCATCACCACCATCACAATCAGAGTGGGGCAAAGCAGGAGAGCAGCACTACTACTACTACTACTACCACAACTTCAGAGAATGCCACCACAGAGGTCAACAAAACCGAAGCAGACCAACAGGAGCAGCCCACTTCGGGCGGCGGGAGCGGAAACAGCAATGGCGAAACAGCTACGGCTGATTCAGGAGGACAGGCGACCTCCTCCTCTGTTGACAGCCTCAGTAAGACTTGCTCTGATGGGGGTGGTGGGCCGCTCTTTTCAAGAGCACTGCCCGCCTGGAATGGCTCTTTGGGTGGCAGCAGCGCCAGTGCTCTCTTCTCGGTGAACGGCAACGGCAATATCAATGGCAATCACGTGCAGAGGAAGGGGATGATCGGCGGTGGTGGTGAGCAGCAGCAGCAGCAGCCATTTCAGTACCACCAGTCAAAGCGCAATAGTGGCACAAACAGTGGCGGCATTTCGGCTCAGGAGGTGAAACCACTGAAGGCGAGGCCCATTACTTCAGCTGGACAACTGCAACAGCAGCAGCTGTTACACGATGGTTTGTCGGCGAATGGAGCGGCAGTAGCAGGGGCTGATAGTTTTCCCCTCGGCCACCCCTCCTCCTCGATGCTGGGCTCCCTCAACCTGTACCTTCACGGTGAGCTGGTGCTGAAGCTGAACGCCCAACAGCAGGCGGAGACGGGTCGTGAGAAGTGGGTCGAGTCGATGGAGGCCAATCTGGCTTCCTCCCTGGGCACGACGCACAACAGCAAGCGGAAGCGCCACTCCACCAGCACCACTTCAGTGTCCGCCAATGGCCTGGCGGCGATGGGCTCGCGAATGGGCAGCGGTCTGATGCCCTCGACCTCTAGTTTGAAGCGGACGATTGACGCCAAGGTGACGCAGCTTTTTCGGGATGTCGTCGAGGGCGATGACGGCGATGGCTCCAGCCTGGGCGGTGGCGTCGGCGGAGGTAGTGGTGAGCTGCTGTCCGGTGGCAGTGATGACGACGATTCGATGACCAGCACTGAGAGCTCATCGCTAGTGGCCTCATCGCCCTCCTCTTCCTCCACCATTCACTCGGCGGCGAAGAAGGCCCGCGTGAAGGTGGAGAATCTGAACAATTGCACGACCGCTGCCACCACCACCTCCAATGGCAACAGCTGCAGCGTCTCACCGCCGACTAACAGCAGCAGCAGCAGCAGCAACCCACGAGCCTCCGGCAAGCGAAGCACCGTCTCGCCCAATTTAAACTGCAATACGGACAATGATTTGGAGCTGAAGAAGCGCATTCTCGAGGCGAACCTCAGTCTGCTGAGCAACAGTCTGCCGATGTTTTTCGGCGGTAATGCTGCCGGTATTGCCGCAGCCGCCGCCGCTGCTGCCTCGTTGCCTGCTGGTCTGGGCGGCCTTTTTGAGCCGCCGAAGGCGCACTCCAATCCCAACGCCCCACAGCTGCAGCAGCAGTTCTCACCGTCACAGCAGCAGCACTCGCTGGCTCAGATGACCGTTTCCAGCGGTACTGCATCACCGGGAAAGGGCACGAGCGAACGAGGATCGATATCCTCTGGCTCTACTCTGGCGAAGAATTCCACCTCTTCTTCCTCGAAGGAGTCGACTATGAACGGCGGCAGTGGCAGTCAGTCTTCCATCAACTCAAACGGCTTCGGCCCAGTTGATCTGACGTCGCGCAAGTCATCATCCTCATCGAATGGCAGTAACCTGCACGGTGACCACCTGCGCTCACCACCGCCGCTCTCCTCTTCGCCTGCCCGCCCACCGAGGAGTGCCCATCAGCAGCAGCAGCAGAGCAACAACAGCTCAGCAGCGACGTCTCATTCGCCGGTGCCAAAGGCCGCTCACCAGGAATCGTCCAGTTCACTGTCGCCCGGTGCCATTGGACACCGCCTCTCTCCTTCTTCCTCCGCCGCGTCCGCCCTCTTCGGCAGTCACAGTCTCTTCTCTCTGCCTGCCCCGCCTAATGTGGGCAGTGCTGCTGCCGCCCTATCACCGAGCCTTCATGGCGGAAATGGCGGTAGTGGAAGTGGCAGCAGCAGCAGCAAAGCCCACTTGAAAAAGTCTAATCTGGGCTTGCGAACGGGTGGAGTGCAGTTTGCAAAGTAGTAGCTTGCCAAGCCGTACTGTGCTCCGGCTTCCTTTCTCTCTCTCTTCATCTCTGGTCCTCTCTTCTCTTTTCATCATCACACCTGAATCATCACCTCATCTTTGCTGCTTACCTTTTGATACATTTCTTCTTTTTTGTTCTCTTTTTCTTTTTCATAAAGTTCACAATTTCTGGTGTTTAATTATTAAAATGATAAAACCAAACGTACCATATGTTTGTTCAATGTTGAGTGCTGAAAGGGTCTGGTCACTGTGACGACTCGTAACTCCACGTTTTGGAAGGTCACTGACATTTGAAATTGAAGCTCCTCTCTAAAAAATTGTCTGGTGAGCAGCCAGTAGTGAGAGAGTCATTCACTGGCTGCAGGCGAGCACTACTTCTCCAACCAGCGGTAGTGCTCCTACTGACACTGGGGTGCATCGCCAACTGAGTCCAGTGTCGCGTAGTAAACTACGTAGACTTTTGTCGGTTGCAGTTCAAGTGTTCTAGGTCTTAATCTTCACATTCTCGGAAGAATCTCACAATGGCTCCCAACACTAAAAAGCTCTCCTTGGACCAAGGTAAGTTTCTTTAGAAATGTCGCTAAGAGCTCATCTTTTGCCCTGCTATTATTTGTGTTTCTATGCACGTAGAACGCGCATCGGGCTCGTCTAAATCGGTTGTGCCCACTGATTCAGATGCTGAAAAGCCCTCTACACTGGTTAAGAATGCTATGAAATGGAAGAACAATGTTGGCTACCTGCCGGGCAGTGTTATCCGCTACAAACTGGACTTGAATGGCGAGATTTTGATGGCAGAAGACGATGATGATTTGGATGAAGAGTCTTTTAGAGCGAGGCAAACGCTGATGACGGCCAATCCTGCAGTCGATGAAACGGATGATGTCGCACGATGCAAAAACTGCAAAATTTATGAACTGAAGAAGAACTTTTTTAAAGGATCCAACTTCTGCAATGAATGTGTGCACTTGAGTCCGCTATTCGTCAAAATGCTCACACAGTATGAAGAAAACGAAAGTGATAATCATGGCGCCTTTGACACATTCTCATGGGATGTTTACCTTGAAAAGAACGACTTTACTGCCATTCCAGACGAATCATTCCTGCCTTCTCAGCTGCGTCCGACTCGGGAAAATGGATTTCAAGTTGGCATGAAGATGGAGGGCGTTGATCCGTTTCATCCATCGCGGTTCTGTGTGTTGACAGTGGCGGAAATCATCGGCCCTCGTCTCCGACTTCACTTTGATGGCTACAAGCGAAAGTACGACTTTTGGGTGAACGCAAACAGCGAGTTCATCTTTCCGGCTGGCTTCTGCAAGAGCACCAATCGCAAGCTTGAACCACCACGAGGCATTGAAGCAGAGGCAGATGACTTTGATTGGGAGCGCTACATTGCCGAGACCATTGCTGTCACAGCTCCAGCCACTCTTTTCGCTTGTCCAACTGATGACCCCGAAAAGTTGGCAGCCCTTGTTTCGCTTGGCTTCAAAGTAGGCCGCAAACTGGAGGCCGTGGACAGCAACAACAACAACCTCGTCTGCGTGGCCACCATCAAGGACATTCTCAACGATCATCTGCTGATTCACTTTGATGGCTGGGACGACAGTTACGACTACTGGGCCCATCACACCTCACCACTCCTTCATCCCGTCAACTGGTGAGCATGTTGTTGTGAACATAGTTCTATGCAAAGTTTACACCTCTATCTCTACTTCCTGACAGGTGCCATTTTAACGGTAGGTCACTGACTGCGCCAAAAAACTATCAAGGTGGTGACAGATTTAACTGGAACGACTACCTAGCAAAAACTCGTAGTGTTTCAGTGCTTGCGCGCGCCTTCAAAAACAAGCCTAAAAATAGTTGGAAAAAAGGCATGAAATTGGAAGCGGTAGATCTGCAGAACCCTCGTTTCATTCGCGTGGCTACAATTGCCAGCCGCACGGGACATTTTGTGAAGATTCACTTTGACGGATGGAGTAACAAATACGACTATTCGGTACACTATTTCTATGCCCTTGTCCTGTGCCGCTAACTAACCGCGAATGTATGTTTGATGCTTTCAGATAGATGTCAACTGCCCTGACCTTCATCCAATTCATTGGTGTTCTCAGACTAATCATCCTCTGGAGCCTCCACCAAGCAGCAGCGCCACGAGTATGCCTATTTAATGAGTGTGTTCATCATTTACTAATTTCTTTATCCTTAGGCGCTAATAGGACCAAAGTAACCTGCACAATTCCAAACTGCTATGGCATAGGGCACGTTCGCTGGTACAATCACAAAAGCCACAATACTATTGAAAACTGTCCGTACACTGACAAAAACATGGGAAAAGAGCCATCTGATCGATATGAAAGTGATAATGAATCAGTTGAGAGTGACGAGGATGTGGAGGACAGTGAAAACGAAGATAGCCAAGAAGCAGCCAAAAGAGAAGAAAATGACAATGTCAATGAGAAAGAACGTGAAGACCAAGAGGAGATGTCGATTTCAGACGCTGACGAACCAGAACTTCTCCAATACAGCATTTCCTTGCTGGAGCAAGAGAACTATTCACTGCAACTCCCGCAATCAAATCTAGCCCGATGCAAGTGCCTTCTAAAAGAAAACGAGAGTGAGTTTGAACTTGATAAAGTTTCCTCTTGGGACTACATTTTGGTTGAACGCTTTGTGCGCGTAATAACTGGGTGCCAACAGACGGCTGCCAAGTTTTCTTATCAGGTAAAAGGAACTGATCAAACGTGTTGGATCTGAATGCTAATTACCTTTCTCACCCTTGTATTACCAGAAAATCGACGGCGAGTCAATGCTGCTACTAACACTGGCTGATCTCACCGATAATCTGAACATCAAGTTTGGACCTGCTATCAAAATTCACAGTTGTATTGCCGAATTAAAAGCGACACTGTTGACTGGTGATGGTGGTCACCAGTAGGGCCACCAAATTTTCTATGTCCAGTTTATTGTTCGGTGTATTTTTTAGTTTCCATTATTTTTATTTTTGAATAAAAGAATTTTCAAAATTTATTTCTGATAAACAAAATGAGACATCAAAGTGAATGCTGCTGATTTCTGAAATCACTTTTGCTGACTGCATTAGCATATTGGCAAGCGTTTGATTCATAAGCTAACAAACAGCCTTGCGCAATTTATCTACAGCAAGTAAGTGACAAAAGAAGTAGCTGCTGTCAAAAACGCTGGCAAGTTGCTAAAAGAAGAGTGTCACGGTTTCCCCTGTCCTCTATGCTCATCAGAGACAATGACAGTGTGTTCAGTGTGTTTATGCAAATTCAATCGACAGTGTCAATTTGACACGTTTGTGAAATTTAGCACATCGACTGTGCGAGTCAAGTGAGAACGAACACGACAAGGGTGGCCACTACCTCATCAGCGAGAGCAATCCTAATGACGATAGGAATGCAAAAGCATTAGTAGTGCCGCAATTAGCGGTGGTGTTAATTAACCCCCGTTGCAACAACTGCAGGTGTGTAATGGTGTCTGGTTACCACCACCACCATTTTTTCGTTTTCTCCAGTCCAGTCTTCAGTGATAGCATTCAGACATTACAAGCGGGCACTTTCAGTAGGCACTAATTTTAGCAATCAAGGGAACACTCGGAAGAAAGTAGTGTACCATACCATCATTTAGTGAACACACAAACACAATTAGGTGGCGACAATGTGCTAACCTGATCTAATCTTGCTGTGTGTTCATCGAGTTGCAACTTGTCAGACAATCAAGTGAGATTCAAAGCCCGTTACCGTTACCATACTACGGAACCGTTTAGTCGACTCACAGTGATCAGCTTAGCAGTCACTGTCCGCCTAATTGAACTTTACTGCCCCTTCCCGTTGGAGTCACCTCAAACTGCTAAATCCTTTACGAACTAATTGTCCGATTGTGTGTACAGTGCTATGGTATTTATATCTACACCGTTTTACGGCCATTTTTGTAAGAGGACTAGAAAAGAGAAACAGACAGTTGTAAGGCATAGAAGTTCATTAGTGTTTTTAGGAAGTCTTATAAATACCACAAACAAGAGCACTGTCAGGTTGACAAGAAAAGACTGATTTTATAATTTTAAACGAAAAACTTTGGAGCACTATGAAATCTGCTCAAACACTTCATCCGGCCAACAGCCCAAGTCTCCATTCGAGCACCATGAGTCTACTTCTTGTCATTCTCCTGTTCTGTGCGCTGCTACTACCGGAAAATGCGCAGGCAAAGAAGAAGACTTCGGAAATTATCATCATGGGCCTTGGCGGGGGCAGACCGCAAATTTACAAGAGCGACGATGGCAAACACAAGGAGATCTACATCATCGGACGACGGAAACGAAGTGTAAGGGAAGGTGAATTCACCGCTCAACAGAAGCAGCAGCAACATTTGAGCAGCATTGTTTTCCTTCTACCTCCTCGACGATAATAATCTCGATTTTTCTTTTTTCTGTTGTAAAATCTTCAAATAAAAGTATTATTCAGAGTAATAAGGTGCAGCAAAATGTATTTACAAAATATGACAATGCAAGTCTAGATGGCAGTTCCACGTTCAAGATTCTGCTTGATTTCAGTTGTGTATTGGCCGTAGAAACGTTCAATTTTCTTATTAAACTGCATGTTGCGCTCGTTGATGTAGTCAATGTCAGCATCATCGTCAAAGGTACGTCGTCTTGAAAATTTAGCCTGCTTCTTTGCTTCATTGCTCATATCATCTACCAATCGGTCTATCGCCTCTTTTGAGTCTTTACTTGCCCCATTGATAAAGGCGTTTTTCGTTGCGTAAAACTGCTCCTCGGGAGTTTCATTTTTCATACGTTCATATTCAGCAAAATCAGGTTTAATCTGCTTCACCATGCGGTCATATTTGCGATGGGCGGAATCCTCAAAACTAGAAAAGCCCAAATCCGGGTTCTTTTTAGATGACTTTTTGCGCTCCCATCTTTCAGCTTCATCAGCTTGAACGTTACGCAGCTTCTCTAGGTCGTAATCAAGGTTTTGCTCCTGTGCCCTTTCTCGTTCTTCCACCTGGTCAAGCTTTCGCTTGGCCCACTCCTGTTTTCGAGCAAAGTTAGTTGGTAATTGTTGACGCTTGTTCTCCTCGACCACTTCCTTGTGATTCTGCATTGAGGCTTCATTCTGTGTTTGTAAATTAAAATAAGTAAGTAAACACGTTAATGAAACTCGTTTCAAACTTACCCTCTTCAGGTGCAACTGACGAAGTTTCTTTAGCCGTTCTGCTTTCTTATCAACTGGTTTAACATCGCCTGATAAACTGGGCTGCGATTCTTCTGCGGTAGAACTCATTTTGATGATAAAAGTACGCAATAATTTGTTTACATTTGCACTTGATGACAAAATCGAGTGACACACCAGCGTCTATTTTGACTCCACTGGCTAAAAAATACACGTGGGAAATGATTGTTTGTCTTTTTCGGATTCTGATTTGTTTCCCAGTATTTACATTTTACCTGACATTTGCCGATTCATCAATCACCTAAAATGGGCTCTTTTGACAAAGCCTTCAAGTCGAAGGCTCGAGTGCATCGTGAACGAGTAAACGTGCTGAAAAAAGGTTTCCTCGAGCGGAAAAAGGACTACAAAGTACGAGCCAAGGAGTTCAATCGACGGGAACATGTGCTTACGAAACTGCGTCAAAAGGCGTTAGACAAGAATCCAAATGAGTTTTACTTTCACATGAAACGCTCTAAACTGGTGGATGGAGTACACTACGATATTCGCAACGACGACGAGGAACTGGCTCCAGAGGAGGCGAAACTGATGCAGACACAGGATCTCAATTACATCAACTACAAGCGGGCCATTGATGCAAAGAGGATTGAAAAGCTGCAAAGCGAGTTGCACTTTATCGACAGTGCTGATAAGCCAAAGAATAAGCACACTTTTTTTGTTGACAATGAAAAGGAGAAAAAACGATTTAACTTTGCCGAGAAAATGAAGGTCGACAGTGAATTGCTGGAGATGGGCTTCAACATCGCCAACCCTTCAGCCATTGGCTCAGTGAGCCTGGAGGACATTGAGAGCTCTGCCCAGGTAAAGGCCACCAAATACCGTCGACTGGAGAATAAGGTGGCTCGAGAGCAGTTTCTCAAAACCCTCAGCGGAAAGATGCAAACGAAGAAGGCCCTGCTCAACAAGAAAGAGTCCGCGAAAAAGGTGAAGAAGGGGACAGCTGACGCACCGCCGGTTTATAAATGGAAAACTGAGCGTAAAAAGTAATAATTCAAAAATGTATCTGTCAGCCTGTAAATGGATGATGCTGTAAATAAATCTGATTTAAGTTGTAAGTTTTTTAAATGTTTAATTCTATCATCAAAATTGCTTTATCCAACGGGGACCAGCAGAGGCACACTGTACAGCTCACTGACTTGAATGCACTCTCTTTCTCTCTCTTTCTTTGTATTCCCCTAGGTGATCACTACTGCTTATTCTGCTGCTTTTCAGTCGGACGTTGGCGCCTAGTACACGTTTGTTCTTGCCAAACGCTTGCCAAACACAGCACTATATAACACCAGAGAGAGGAGTCTGATCGTGTGGACGTCAATTGGGTGCGAGGGAGACAGGGCGAGAGAGCGTGAGAGAGACCAAGTGAAAGACTGATTGAGCATGGGCTGAATTTGGTTGCTCCAGCCAAATAAAAGGACTTGATATCGTTTGCCGTCGTCTCAGTTGACGCTGAAGCACCGGAGCACGGATACAATCAGCGACTTGACTATTTTCTTCCCTTTTCGAACGCTAGTTCACTTTTCGCCGGCTTGCACACTGCGCCCAACAGTAATTCAATCTTTAAGCTGTCAATCATCGACGAGTACTTACCTGCAGTCAATCAACGCTCTTATTTGCCGTACAGTTCACTACCGACACTGACCTTTGACCGGCACTTCCTCTTCCTCTTCTGAACACCACTTGCTCTCTTACTCTTTCAACCTTTCTGGTCTCCCCCACAGCAATCGGACAGCATGGCCAGCAGTAAAGTAATGTACAGCTCTACTTGCATTGCTCTCATCTGTGGCTTCCTGGCCTCAGTGGCTGTCCTCGCAACCGCTAAGCCACTCGACTATGGCGCACTCTTCTCCTCCGCCGGCTCTAAGGGCCTGTCGCCGAGGATGTCACTGGCTGCCGCCTTGTCCTCTTCCACCCGACCACAGTATCGTCAGCGTATTATCAACAACAACCAGTTGGTTGGCAGCGATGGTGGTAGTGCACTAGGCAGCAGCGCCTATGCAGACCGAGTGGATGCACTCTACCGAGACCTCCTTTACGGACCATACGCCCGAGAGGACTCTCCGGTCGCTGATCTTGGTGACAAGCAGTACGCTGCCGCTACGGCTGCTGAAGTACCCTCCATGGAGCAGCTGCAAGACCTGAAGGCACTGCTCGCCGACTACGATGCAGTCTACGGAAACGGCAATGGCAATACTGACAATGACTACTTTCAATCGGAACAACCGGTGAACGGCGGCGCCGTAGCTGATGAAGTTGGAGCCATCTATGGCGATGTCGCCCCAGCTGCCGCCAGCAGCAACAACTACCTGACTGAAGCCCGTGAGGGCACCTGGCTGGACGGCCCCGTAGTGCCACGTGTTGAGTACAGCACCGAGGACCCGCTTGATGACCTGCTGCTGAACTACTTTCTGCAGCACTACCGAGACCTGACCAGCAAGGGCAGCAGTGGAGGCAGTGAGGACGGAGGTGAGTCAGACATTGCTGCAGTGGCTGCTGCTGTTGATCAGCTGGAGAGCAGAGACGTGGTGGAGAAGCGTCGTCAGAAGGTGGTCATCAAGGATCAGGAGCAGTTGGTGAGCAGCAGCACAGCAAGTCCACCTGTGCGCAGCACTGCTGCTCCGACGACGAGCATTACTGCACGCAAGCCAAAGCTCGGTCCACTGGCAAAAGCTAAGTCGGCAGCAACAAACACCAACACCAACCGCCGTGGGCAGAAGGAGGTGGCCTTGCTGAGACCGGCAGAGGCGAAGCCCAAACAGCAGCAGCAGGATCAGGAGTGGCCATCAGAGCTGGACGAGAATAACCTCGAGGAGGTAGGTGACAGTTACTTTTTCACTTTCCCTTTCCTTTTCCTCTGCTGCATTCCATTACCATAACTAAATTAGTGATTTGGCCTCCTCCTCCGCCGCCGCTTTGTTATTGGTAATTGCAGTGCATAATTACTGCGGCCATTAACGAGAAGCGTGAATGGACGTGCAGAGTGCTGGGGTAGGGTAGAGGAAGCCAGTGAAAGGGCTAGTGCATGCATACTACTCTACTAGTGCACACTCGGGGTAGTACTTTTCAGTGGAAAAAACTTGTGGGAAAAAGAAGAAGGAAGACGAAGAGAGAAAAAGAATGGCCACAGGCTGGTGACGTCACCCACTAGCTGACTGCATGCTCCTCGCTGAACTGACGTCAGCAGACGCCACCGCTTCCTCCATTACTGCTCTCTCTGTCCTCTTCCTAAGCCGGTGGTTGAAATGCACACTAAACAGCACACAGGGTGAGACGGATACATTGTGTGCGTGAGAGAAAGAAAGGGAAAGGGAGAGAGTCACTTCCGACGACGACCGTTCAAAGGCTAACACAGACAGATAGATAGACACAATGGCCGCTCTGCTCAATTGCACCTCTCAATACTGTGTGCGACTACTATACTGCTTGTGTTTAGCTTGATGACAGTGGTGGACAGGCAGTAAAACACACACAAATGCACACACAAAAAAGCATCATCACCATCATCATCCACTGTCCGCTAATCGCTATCACATTCTCCCGGCGAATTGCCGTTGTAGAGCTTTAAGCAGCAATTTCAGTTGGCAATTGCGCTTTAGCTTTAGACTTTAACTTGACTAGCTTAGTCGCTTCATTAGTATTATCCTCATTATCACGCTAGCCATCAGCCAGCGGAATGTCATCAGCTATGCGAGGGAATTCATTCTTGCAGATGGTAGTGCTGCATCGTGACCATCACCATCACCACCACTAGCACTGACATTCCAAGTGATAGAATCAGTCTTCGACGGCCACAAGGACGTGTCTCGCATGTTTGCCGTTTTTTCTGTCTGTCTTCTTCTTCTGTGGTCTATATGGCCTAGGCAGTTGAGAGTTAAATTGCATTACTCCTCAAAGTTTTTGTCTTGGTCTCTGGGTTGAATCGATTTTCAACTCCTTCAAGCTACTCTCTGAGTAAGTTTCTGGCAAAATGGTTCTCTTTTAGGCGACTGAGGCAAAGTGGCAGCCTCACTCTGACTGCCGGCTACCATTTTTAGCTTTCTTTCAGCACTAGCAATGGAAGCACACAGGCTGCGCTGCTTCACTGCTACCATTTGTCAATACCACTGAAAATGTCATTTAACCAGCGCGCGGCCATTTTTACTTAGCATTTGTCTGTGCTTAGAGTGCTCTGCTTCTGCTGTGTGCACATGTACATTGTGTGCTTGGCAAGCGAGGAAGGACAGTGACTGGTGTGCGAGTGTAGTTCGGGGGTAGTACTGTTTCTGCTGTGGCGGTGGTGGTGGTGTTGATTCCAATTGGTTCCACTCTGCTTGTGGCTATTTATAGATAACTCACTTCGCTCAGCCGTCGTGTGACTCTGCTCTGCTCTGCGTCTCACATCCATGGCCACTTCGGTGGATGATGATGATGATGGTGGTGATGGCGATGGTAGAGATGGCTCTCTGTCTGCGGCTACACTGTCGCAGCACAGTGTCTGTCTGTACATCTACTTCAGCAGTGGCAAGCACTACTGCTTAGCATTGACATTAGCATTGACATTGCCCTACCTACACCCACGCACTGGGCACACAACTCGGTGTGCCTTTCAATGGCGAGATTTGCACTATGCACACACACACACACTGTATTATTGCCTGCTCACTGCTGAAGGCTGCTGCTGCCTCGCTGATGGCAATGAAAGCGAAACTGTAGGAAGTAAAATGCACGGCAGCGAAGTGCGCCTACAGGGAATGGAAGGCCTACACCGACACTGTGCCATTTGGGGATTAATTACCATTGCCAATGCCATTGTTTGACTGCTCAAGTTTAAGGTTATTCGTATTTGCACAGATGATAATTCTAGTGCAGAAAAACAAAAACATTCGGGTGTGTGTGCGTGTCCGCTAATCAAACGTTGTTTTTTTACCCATGTTTACCCATGTGTAGGAGGAGCAGTCGCTGAAGGAGCTGTCTGAATCGATGCGAGCCCAATCAAGACCAGTTCGTGATGTACTCACTTCACAGCTCGATAGTCTGAAGACGGAAACTCAAATGTTGAAATCAGGTGCTGTTGTCGCTGCCCAGGGCGAGCAGAAGCAGAACAACTGAAGCGGTGCTGACGATGACGACTACAACGACGACGATGCTGGTGATAATGGTAATGGTGGTGATGGTTTGTCCAAGCTGCATTCATTTGAGGATGCCCGAGGAAAGGAAGAAGCCACCGTCAAACAACTCACGCAGGGCTGGTGGCCACAATAACACACAAACATTCACACATTCACACATTTACACACCGTGTGCACACTCTTTCACCTCTTACTACGTTTTCGTGTTTATCCAATGCCTCATGTTCTCATCAAAAGAGTCCTTCTCCTCCTCCTCGCTCCTCCTTCTTTATCCCCTTCTTCTTCTTCTTCTTCTCTTCTCCTTCTTCTCCTCCTCTTTTTTTTTCTTCCCTTCTTCTCAAAATCCGTTCAATGTGTGTTTCAATGAGTGGAATAATACATTTCGTCGAGCAGAGTGTGGGTTGAATAAAGCGACACCAATAAAAAACGACCCAACAATTCAATTGTCTTCATTCAATCGGCGCAGCATGCTCTTGCATTGATTGAATTCAACCGACAAAGAATAAGAATTCTACAGTTCTCGACAACAGCAGCATATCCTTCCTTCTTTCTGATGTGAATCAACACCTTTTCTCACCTTTTCCATTGCCACACCACACTACAATACCACGAACAGACACTACACTACACCAATTGATATGTTATTTTCTCATCTCTTTCTCACAAAACACACACTCTTTGCATGACATTCAACCACTCACAAATACACACAAATACACACAATCTCACACTCACACTGACGTTTCTATCATTGCGGTTGTAATTATTATTACTGATTTGAATAAAGCTTTGTATAAAAACCGAACAATACATTAGCAGCTCTGACGTGCAGCTTCTGGGCCTGGCGGCAGGAAAAAGGCACGTCTCTGCTGCTGCTTTTTCTCATGAATTTTTTACCACTCGGTGATGTGTATTGATGATATGTTTACTGCCTAAGAGTGGTAGTAGTGGCTGTGGCCCATGGTCGTGCAAATGGTGGTGATAGCGTCGAAGACTGGTTCCTGAGTTGCAGTTGTACTTGGAAAAAAAGAGAACTCGCCTGCCTAGCCTGAGAAAAAGGCACAGTTCTACTTTAGCCTATGCAGTCTCCCTTTCCCTTCTCTTGTTAATCACATTACCATATTATGATGCGTCTCTCTTTCTCTCTAACTTGCTGCCCAATAATTCAATCTGCAATCACACATACAAACACACGTTCACATCGAAGTATTGCACTGGCACCCAATGGCTGTTTCCATTACTCTCGCTGAATTTGGGCAAAACAACACTTTAATTAGCGTTCTCGCTCGCTCTCTCTCCCTTTGATTAAGTGGGCCCCTGTCGACCGGAAAAATTAGGCTCTTCAAAGAGAGCAGCTCAAACGTTTTCACTGCTGGCACATGCTTTCATATGTGTGATACAAGTGCCTGGATTGTGGCACAAAAGTAGAGCAGCAGTTGAGCCGCCAAATATTGATTGGTGCAGGAACAGCACCACCAGAGCCGTTTTGTGCAGCAGCAGCACAGCATATGACGCAGTAATCTATAGCACTGAGCTCATCTTAATTTATCGGCAAATTGAGTAATAGAAAACAACAGAGAGATTGATACTTTCCATCGATCGATTGCATCGATCCAGGAGATGACAGGTGATTTTTAGCAGCAGTGAAGATACAGGAAAGGTTTTGAGAAGACCACACTGTGTGAGCAATTAGGGGTGTTCTGTTGTCTTTGCAAAAAGCAGCGTAGGAAGAAGTGCTGCAGTGCTAATGAGGAGAGGCCAAATGCTAATGCATTCATGCTAATGTCATTCAGCAGCAGTAAGTCATTTTCTTCTTTTGTAGTCAATAAATCCTACCCGCTGTACCCAGTTCGGTCTCAACTGCCACTCTATAAATAACACCGCTTTTTCTCTCACTCCCTCCCTAATTTGGACACAGCAGTTAGCTCCTCCAGACGGCTCATTAGCAAATGATTCTATTTCCACTGCCATTTGAATTGTTTCCTTGCTCTCTTCCATTATATTATTGCAATCATCACGGTTCTTATTAAATCATCACAGCAAGTGCACGGCATGCGAAGTGCTGCAATAACAACAACAACAACAGCAACAACAGAAGCAGCAGCTTCAGCAACACTCGAGTAGTAGTCATGGAGAACAGGCACCCGAGCATTTGGACAGACACCAGGCAGACACTTGCAACACTGCTCGAGAGCACTACTTTGCTTTCATTGCTGTCATTGCACTAGCTAAACACACTGCCAACTTCCCCAGTGCTGGTGCACTATTCCCCCTCATTACGGATAAAAGCAATTGAATTAGCTGTATCTCTGCTTTTAAATTAAATTACATTTTTGAGAGAATTATCAGTTACTATAAACAGCATCATTGCAATCTGTTTGGACCACACAAACTCATGATCCGGTAGTGGTTGTGCTAACGATGGGGCAGTGCACTCAGCACTGCTCAGTGGATGCTCACTGTGTTCGACGGGGGCCACGCAGTTCGATGCCACTCACTGCACTCTCTCTTCACACGTCCTCAGCAGAGTTCAATAGTTGAATTACCCGTAAGTGCCCTTAGATTAGCGTAGAGAGCATTTCTCCCTTCCTATTGAAGTATGTCGCAATCGGTTCCGCTGACTCGGCAACACTGCCGCATTTGTCTGTCGTTCTGTCTGTTTGTCTGCCTGCCTCTCTGCTCTCCTCTCCTTCCGCCCTATTTGCCCCTTTTCCCTGATGTCCCTTATATTCTCATTGCCCTACATACTCACTAGCCGCTTTTGCTCTCGTCTGCCTGTTGGCCCCAGTCAGAGCAGGCATCACAGTGCATCGCCGGTCACACAGGTTCGCCGGTGTGAGTGTGAGAGTGTGTGCACCACCAGTTCACTGGTAAGTGAGGGGAAGTGTGTGCATCACAGCAAGTGTCTGTTGCAGCAGCAGTCCCATCGATGCCACTGGTCGACTGCTACTATTTGCCCAATCTGCTGCTGCTGGGCCAAAAAGCTCGTCCTGGAGCACGTATCAGAGCGCGCCAAAAAGAGGCCAATTTGCCGTTGATCTAAATGGAAAATGTCGGCAAGAAAATGAAGCGCGCGGCAAAAATACAATCGAGGTCAGCATTCGTATATAGCTGATACTGTGGGGAAGTTGATTCAAGCTCTGATATACCTTCGATGGTTCTCTCTTTCTCCACTTTCAGTTCTACATCTACGCACTATTACTGTACATATGCTTAGTCTATCAGTACACCTGCAATACTACCACCGGCAGAACTGACAGTACAGACAAACAGTCACAGTTCCAGTGAGAGCAGTAGCCCTTTCTTTTCTTGTCCACTCACTAGTTTGCTGTTCTACCCTTTCGCTGGTGATTCACACACTTACGGCAAACTTTTGCTCCACAAACTTGTGCCATGCAAAAGTGAAGCAAAGTGAAGTGCATAAAGCGCTGCCAAATCGTCGGAAACTATGATTTCATTAGCCCAGTGTAATTGTAGCTCCTGCTTCTGCCACTGCTGGACTAGCACTGGAAAGCAGAGAAGGAAAAGGAGGCCATGAGAGGCTTTCTCGTTTTACTTTTTTTTCTTTGCCAGTGTACCCTGAGTGCACTTGTCTGCAATGGCTTCCCCGTCCATCTCGGTCCATTTGGCGGATTCACATCTCGTCCAGGACACATTGTTCGGTAATCTATGCGTCCTCTGTTAATCGGTAGACGCTGTGGAATGCTCGCGCTGCACACTCTGAAATCTTGGAACACTTTGAATTCCCGCTCGGTAATTGGAAAGGGCGCGCACAGCGCAGAGGCGCACAATAGCCACCAAAGAAGCCTGTTGTTGTTGTTGTCGTCGTCGTCGTGATTCACACATGCCATTGCCATTTACCATCTCTATTTGTCAATCGCCAATTTGCTCCCCATTGCTTCGCTTGCCCTGATTGAGGGGCCTCATAGCGTGAAAGATAGAGACAGCGAAAGGCCGTCATCGGCGGCGCCCGTCCTCAAGGGACCTAGTCAGCGCACCGCCACCATCACACAAACACATCACATCACATCACAAACACAAAGGCACATTATTCGGCAATCACCTTCAAACGTCGGAGAGCTTTTTGTACTAAGGCCATTTGCCAAGTTGCTGCCTGCCTGCCTGCCTGACTACCGTCCTCCCAGACTGTAGTCTATAACTTCCTTGGCAATGAAAAGGAGCCACCAAATTGTGTGTGGGCGTTCAGTAGTGGAGACGGCAGTGAGAAGGATTGCCGCGCCGAGAGGCCAATGCCAATGCCAAGAGCACTGGTGGTGCTGTTGCTGTTGCCGTCGCCGCAAGTGCACTGTCAGCACACTGGGCACAGCACAGCAACCCAACCTTCCTCTTCTTTTTCTTCTTCCCTGCAATGCTTTTGCCTGCCATTTGCCGTAGTGTATGTCTTCACTTCACTTCACTTTAGTAGTCTTCTACTCTCTCACTCTCCTTCTTCCATCCTCTACCCGAGTTACTTTCGCCCCCCGAGTGCGTAGGCGTTCGTCCACAGTGCCTATCGCCGCCGCCGTCGTCGTCGTTGTTCGCCAGTGCCGATTAATTTGCTTGTGCACGGTGCTCACTGTCCAAAGTGCTTCATTGCCTGTTCGCGGTGGGCTTCAGAGCTCGGCAACCAATAGCACCGCCACCATCAGCACCCCCACCACCTCCTTCTTCAGCAATAACAACTCAACTACTGGTTCTACCAATTCGAGAGAACTGTACACAGAAGAAGAAGAAGTAGATGAAGAAAAAGAGACCTGCGGAGGCAGACAAGCACACAGAGAGAAAGAGGCAGTCAGTCGATAGGCTAGGAACACAACAACAACGCCAACGCCTAAATTGCCTTCCTCTTTCAATGTCAATGTTAAGGTGAAAGGTAGTTTTCTAGAAAATGGCTGCCGCTGCTGCTGCTTCAACTACAGCTGCTGCCAGTAAGTCCTGCTGTCAACTGCTGCTGCTGCCGTTGTTCTTTTCTTTCTTTTCCACGAATGGTTTTTCACATTCGTTCTGCCTACACTGAAACGATAACTCCAAGGAGAGATAGAGCGAGCAAATACAGCAGAGGCGGCCGTTTAATGACACTGATAGTGTGCTGTTGCAGCGGCCAGTGCAAAGATGAGCTCCAGGCTGAACACACGCACAGTCTGTGGGAGTCCATCATCTCCTGAGACCGAGTAGAATGTACTTTTGATGACTTTATTGCGTCCAGTGTCACTGCTGGTAGTGGTGATGGTGGTGGTAGTGAACAAAACGGAACAACAACAGCTCAACTTTACGATGACACGTACTGTTTCAAACGAAGTTACTGCTTTCGTTTGTGGCGTGTTATTGTGTTGTTGTTTTGTTGTCTGTGGATTGAAATGCCACCGCTGATGTTGCTGTTGCCTCTACCGCATCGTTTACATGCTAATGGTACGGTAATGTAATGTACGGTAGTTGTCGAAACGTTAAGCGGGTGTAATCGGCTTATTCCTTTGAATGCACCATTGCACCATCTGTTGAAGGGTATTACCAACCAGAGAGACAAAGCTGTCGCCAGAAACCTGGTGGTGAAACCGTACAACCGAGCGCAGCCAACTGAGAATCGTACGTCAAATGACGTCAATGGATACCGTCAGCTATATACCGAACGGGAATGGAACCGAGTGGGCCCACTGCTCAGATGCAGCGCTCTCTCGCTCTCTCTCTCTCTCTCGTTTTCACCTCTTATCTCACACACATTTGAGTCGCCATTTTTGCCAGCATAGCACACATATCAAATTTGGTGCTGACTCCTCTGCAATCACTCTCTAGGACAGCAGCTGCTCTACAGAGGTCTAGCAGCGTTAGGAGCCTCTGTGTCGTTTACCAAACTCGCGTTTTTTGTCTTACCAGTGCGTGATCTCCAGTGTGTCCTTCAGTACAGTAAAGTCCTTCAACGTCAGTCCCCACAGAAGTCCCTAGAAGTTGACCATGTTTAGTGTCCTTCTCCTGATCAGCGCGTCAGCCCTCCTGCTGGGCAGCGGCGGTGTACACTGCGGAGGCAGCAACGGCCAGCTTGACTATCTTCCTAACTCGCTCGTTCAGGACTTTCTCAGTCACATTCAAACTGGACCAGAGAGCTCACTGGAGAACAACGCCGGAGGACTCTTTGCTGCTGTTGATGGCAATGTCGCCGATGTAAGTGTGTCTTTACATTCTTTTTTACTTTGTGTAACTCCCTGCTCTCATACCTCAGGAGAACTACCGAATTCGGAAGGACGGCGGCAATGGCGACGCACTGATGACTCGATACCACTTCCAGACACGCGATGACATTCTGCTGCCTCGAGAGCCAGTGCCGCGAAAGGAGTTCCTCGAGCACTCCTCACTGTACGGCCACCAGTACATGCAGGGCGGAGCAGGGGAGGGCACACAGCGCCTCAAGCCGGACGGTTCAGTGGCCAACATTCAGGTGATCAAGTCTGACTCGGTTCTGCCTGCCTACTGCAACCCGCCTAATCCGTGCCCAGTCGGCTACACAGGTATAACTGTCGTTTTAGAATGAAAAAAAGTGTTTAAACTAGTTCCTTTCCCTTTCAGGTGATGACGGCTGTCTGGATGAGTTCAGCAACACGGCGGACTTCAGCAAGGAGTACCAGGCGTCGCAGGAGTGCATGTGCGACAATGAGCACATGTTCGCCTGTCCGGGCAGTACCGATGAAAATGAGCTAGAGACGCTGGCCAGGTCCATTCAGAATGAGGGACTCATGGACAGCACGATGGACAAGATTCTTGAGAACATGCACACTCCGCCCAATCACAAGGTTGTCGCCAAGAAGTTTTTCATCAAACGAGTAAGTTAGGAATGATGATGAGTTGAAAACCCTTTCTAAACACTCGATTTTTTTGCATACAACAGTCGGGCAACGCGCAAGTGAAGAAGGTGGTGAAGCGATCAGTGGGATCGGGCAAAGCGTCGAAAAAGTCGAGCAAATCGGTAAGCAAAACAACTTTTCAAAGAGAGTCACTGCTAACACTAACTTCTTTGGCAGAAGGCGAAGAATCCCTTCCTTCAAGGTGACAAGTTGCCCGTCGTTGCAAAGAAGAGCCCCCACCTTGCCAAGCTGTAAGAGCGCACTTTCCTCCACTTTTCGACTATTTCCTCGCTGAGCATTCCTAAAACATTTTTTTCCTATAAGCCACTGACACGAATTTCACATGTTACGACCCCAAACACACACACAAACACACAGGCAACCCAAATTACCAGAGATTTATTCAAACTATTTTACCGAGAAAGCAAATCAGTATGAATGGCCGTGTAGAGTGTCATCAATCTGAACGCACCCAAATAAAGATATATTCTATCAATGTCTTTGCTTTAGCAATGTGTCATAAGTGTCAAATCGAAATTGAGAGTTTTCAAAATGAAAAGCATTTTGCGTGTAAGTGCACTTCAGGTCATTTTCCAGTCGCCAATGACACGACAACTCCCTTAGTGCAAAGGTTGCAGTCATATCTGCTGATCTCACCCCGAACTCACCACGAACAGACGATGATTGATGAAGTCTTTTGCCGGGTAAATTCTTTTAAATCTTTTAAATGGTGTGCACTGAATGTGCAGTGAATGTTACAGTCACACTGGTGCTAGTGCTAGCGTTGCTGCGGATGCACCGAGCAGTGCTTTTGAGTCCATTGCACTAGAGCCGTCCAGCTTTTCGCAGTACAACAGACCTGGAACAGCGAGAGTACCACTTTACGCGCGCATCTGACCCAAAATCGAGTGCTCTAGTGCGCTGCAGTGGCGCTGGCGAACGTGACTCCAACTGTTTCTGTTTACGTGACTCACAGTGGTGAACAGTGCATGGAGTGCACTCGCATCAACGACGATAACACGGCGACAGCAGTCTAGCACACAGGCTCAGCGCAGATCACAGCACTTTCTAACATTTCATTGACTTCTAGTGTGCTTCACGAGTAGTGGACCACTCGCAGTCGATAAGAAGCAACAGCGGCTGAAGGTAGTGTCTTCTTCGAGCAGTAATCTTCTGCCAGCACCAGCGCCAAATCACCCTCACCAGTCAACTTCTCAATCAGGCAGTCATTTGCCCCTGACACCGCCACCAAAGAGTCAGTGCTGTCCGACATTGGTGCAAGTGCGACATGAGTCTTTCTTCCTGAACTACAACTATACAGTTAGCGGAAAACGGAAAAGTACCAAGGACAACAACAAAAAGGAAGCCGAAAACGAGCCCCCTGGTTGAGCGAGTTTGAGCAGCAGTTTGAAGAAGAAGTGCCTCAGAGTGTAATCCAACACCAGCACCATCGACGAGATGTCATGTGCAGTATGCGGACTGACCACCAATTTAAAGTCCTGTGGAAGTTGTCTGAAAGTGAACTACTGCAGCCGAGAGCATCAGATAGCCCACTGGAAGGATCATAAAAGTTGGTGCAAAGTGTACAGAGCTAATGGCGGCACCGACGGCAACAGCATCGACAGATGCGGCAGCGACGGCGGGGGCAGCAGCAGCACCTTCGCCACCGTCTCCCCAGTCACCGATCAAATGGACACGGGCACCAGTGATGGTGGTGGTCAATCGGTGATTGTTGGCGGCAACGGTGGTGCTGCCAGCCGCATCGGGCACCTCCACAACAACTCAAACCTCGCCAGCAGCCAAAGCCTAAACCACAGTCAGTCAATGTCGATGTCTCACGCTGAGGGCACCTCGTCCTTTAGAGCTCAACCACACAGTAACTTTTCTTACGAGGTAGGTTCTCTTTGCTTGCTATTGTTTTTTTGCAAAAACTAATTCGACTGACCGACTGATTTTACAGAATACAGTGCCAATGCAAACCACCAACTCACAAATGAACAATGGCACTGGCAATGCCACCGCTCCCACCACCTCTGTCCAACAGCATCAAATGGCGCCGCCCATGTCCAGCGTCCAAATCTGTGATTCCTCTGTTGGTTTCGGCGGACAGCAATCGGCCTCCTCCGGCAATAGTCAGGGCAATGGCCAAGGCAGCGGTGTCGGCGGTGGCAACAGCAACAACAGAGGCTTCCCCACTGTGATATCCAACCGTGATGACGTCTTCAGGAATCTGACCACCTACTGTCAGATCATCCTCAAGGACATGAATCAGTACGGATTCTGTGTGATAGACAACTTTCTGCAGAACGGCGAGGAGATCCTCGAGGAGGTGAAGTTCCTCTACGACAAGGGCCTCTTTCGGGCGGGCCAGGTGGTGAACCACCGGACGACGAGCACCAACACCAAGATGATTCGCGGCGACCAGATCATCTGGGTGGAGGGCAATGAGACGCTGTGCAATCACATTGGCTTCCTCATTCGCATCCTCGACTCAATCATCACCAAGTGCAACACCACCTATGCCAATGGCGAGTTTCACAAGTACAACATTAGCCGGCGGACCAAGGCGATGATTGCCTGCTACCCGGGCAATAACGCCAAGTACGTTCGCCACATTGATAATCCAAATAATGATGGTACGTGGTCGAAATGAAAAAAAGTTGTTTGCTTTTTCCTTGTAATACATTCTTCCTTATCTCCTTGCAGGTCGTTGCATAACCAGTATTTACTACCTGAACAAGGACTACAATGCGCAGCGTGATGGCGGCGTGTTGCGCCTCTTTCCGCAAATGAACGACGGCATTGTGGCGAATATTGAGCCCCGCTTCAACAGGGTCATCTTCTTCTTCTCCGACAAGCGCAATCCTCACCAGGTGACCGAGTCGTCTCGACTTCGCTTCGCCATCACCGTCTGGTACTTTGATGACAAGGAGCGAGAGCGGGCCATTGAGCGCTACAAGGAGCAACAACAGAGTAAGCATTTGCAGAATTGAAGGGGAAGGAGAAAGAACAGGCTCTTCTAACCATGATAATTTGGACTTTCCTAGGGCATCAGCAGCGTTCCACCAATGACTCGAATGGCTCACTGAGTGCACCTACTCAATACTGATACTTACCCTTTTGACTTTCAAGCACCACCGCTACTGCTACCACTTTTCGACGAACCTTCTACCTTGCATTGCGCACGCAACCCACAGTGTCATAACTTCATAGTTTCGGAAAAAGAAAAGAACGAACCATCATCATCATCATCACTCTTTACAGCCTCATTTGCCTTCTTATCAGTCTACTTCTTTCTTACACCATTTCCTACGCTTACTTATAACTTATCCTGATTGACTAATTATTATTGTACATAAGACTTCGACCGTAAGGCCCTCCTCATCATTCACCTGTGCTGCACGCCAGTCAGCCAGCTGATTGTCAATTCAAAAATAAACCAATAAATAATACCAACTACTTCTTCTTGTACTTGGTTGTTGTTTGTCACAAGTGTGAGTGTACTTTTTTGCATACTTGATGGGGGACGGAATGGATGTACACTCTGCGAATTCAATGTCAGTGGTGTGACTCGTTCCCTCTCTTTCTCTCCTTCTTTCTCCCTTCCCATCGATGGTATCACATTTTTTGCTGAAGTCGGTGCGCTGATGAGAGCGCTGATAAGCGGGGCGACCTGACGTCTTAAAGACTCTTGCACTCGTTCACTGCCAAGTGCGAAGTGTGATCTTTTCGAGTGAGAAGGTAACCTGGCGCCATCCACTAGCCACCAGTGAGACCATCACTGCTTACCTGGCTGAGAAGCTGGAACCACAACAACAATGCTCTCTACTGCACAGCAGCAGCAGCGGAGACGTCTTCTCGCCAGCATCCTCGCCTGCATTACGTAGAGTACACAGCACAGTGGTACCATCACGAGAAGTGACGAGTCTTCTGAAGGTAGAAGACGAAGACGAGGAAGGCAGAAGAGCAACAACAACACACAACGACGACCATCACCATCACAACTTTCCTCCTGCTGCAGCATCGCAGGCCAACTCTGTGACCGTGGCCAAGACCAAAGATAGGTAGAAGAGTGCACTGGAGTTGTGACGGTGAAGCAATGTGCCCTCGTTGAAGTGACTGTCTGTCTGTCTGATTTGTGTGCTTCGAGTGATACAGCTCTGCAGCCGCCGCCGCTAAACACCCAAATGAGCTGTGCTGCGGCGTCTTGTCACCGTTCCCCTAATCATCACCATCGCCAGTGTCACAACTCCTCTTCCCCAAAGTCTTCCTCCTCCTCCTACTCCACTGCAACAGCATGTCAAATTCGTTCAAGAACTCCTCAAAGCAGGCGCAGCCATCGACCTCGAGTCAGCCAGCAATGACGGCGATACTAAAGTTCCCCGGACTGGCGAGGCAGTCCAACGTCGAGGAAAAGGGCAAACTGCTGCGAACCTCCTCCGACTCACTGGCGAGGGCCAGCGACCACCACCGCCGGGCGGTGAATGTACACAACAACAGCAGCTTTGAGCAGTTTACTGCCTCCTGTGACGATGCCTGGGATCACAAGATCGAGGATAAAATATCCTTTCAAGGCGTCGATAAGAGCTCCCACAGCAATCCGACGAGTCGGCTCAAGTACGGCGCCAGGCCGGCGATTCACATCAAAGAACTGGTAAGTTAATTGTTCTTCAATTTGCCGTTTTTTTCTAAAACCTTTCCTTTTTTCTTCTGCAGGACACCAACTCTCCAATCAACACAAATGTAAATAGGAATCACAAGCATGCCTCCACCTCTTCCTCCTCCTCCACTTCTGCCACCCTCCACAACTCCTCTTCCAGCGGCCCAGCATCACAATACAGCAGCACAGTAGCAACACCAAACAGCAACAACAGCAGTTCAGTGAGAACAGGAGAAGGCGGCAGCAGGTCGGCGGCGACGACCACCACGACCGCCACCGCTGCCGCTGAGGTGGACCCAAAGGTGGCCAAGCTGCGGAAGCTGATCCACGAGGACGAGGTGACCGACCTGAACGTATTACGAACCATCGCCTGGAACGGCATCATCAACGAGGAGCGGCCGCTGGTGTGGAAGCTGCTGCTGGGCTACGTGCCCGCCATCCGCGCCAAACGGGAGGTGGCCCTGCAGCACAAGCAGGCGGAGTACCAGCACCTGGTGGAGCAGTACTACTACAACCGCACGGAGAACGACGACATTTACCGGCAGATTCACATTGACATTCCGCGCATGCAGCCCCTTATCTCCATCTTCCAGCAGCCCATCGTCCAGGGCATCTTCGAGCGCATCCTCTACATCTGGTCGATCCGCCACCCGGCCAGCGGCTACGTCCAGGGCATGAACGACCTCGTGACGCCCTTCTTCGTCACCTACCTCTCCGAGTACGTGCCCGGCCACTGCTTCGCCAGCGTGGAGACCTTCGACGTGAGCACCCTCCCCGACGAGGTGCTGGCCAGCGTCGAGTCCGACTCCTACTGGTCCTTCAACAAGCTGCTGGACTCCATCCAGGACAACTACACCTTCGCGCAGCCGGGCATCCAGCGGCTGGTCAATCAGCTGGCACGGGTCGTCTCCCGCGCCGACCGCAACCTGCACGAGCACCTGGAGCGCAACTCGGTGCAGTACCTGCAGTTCGCCTTTCGGTGGATGAACAACCTGCTGATTCGGGAGATTCCCCTCCGCTGCATCATCCGCCTGTGGGACACGTACCTGTCGGAGGGCGCGGTCACCGCCACCTACGTGCCCTCCAGCAACTTCAACGACAGCAGCGAGCTGAGCAGCTGGACGGTCAGCTCGGGGACGCCCTTCGCCTCTGCCTTTCACCTCTTCGTCTGCGCCGCCTTTCTCCGCTTCTGGTCCAAGAGCTTACTGCAGGAGAAGGACTTCCAGGGGCTGATGCTGCGGCTGCAGAACCTGCCCAGCTTCCACTGGTCCAACCGCGAGATTGAGATGCTCGTCGCCGATGCCTACCAACTCAAATACGCCTTCTCGCCCAACCACCTCAAGCTTTAGCACCACGGCGCCGTTCCTGTTGCTGTTTCTGAGGCAGTCCTCTTTTCTTTCGTTCTTTCCTTCCTTTCCTTTTTTGTCTCTTCTTTACCTAAGGCATTATTTATTATTATTTGGCACCGACTGACAGACACCAGATGACTCGCACCACGCTGAGCTCGTTGCACACAGGCAATTGATTCGCCATGATTTTCAATAATAAGAAAGCTTTCAAAGAAGTTTACAACTTAAGTATAACTGGAGAGGATGGCCTTCTCACAGGCGATTATCTTTTCCACGTTTGGGTTCAGGAAGGCGCCCGCCGGTATTGCTGGGTACTTTCGCAGCAGCAGAGTGCAGCGTATTTTGAGGAAGGTCGCCACCTTGTCGTCGAGAAACTGCAACTGCTCACACTGAGCATCGTAAAAGACCTCTTTTTCGTTAAGGGTCAGCCAATGTTCAAGTTGGTCTATAGCAGGAGGTCAACAGGTGAAACAAGTGTCTAATGGTGAGCAAGCAGACAAATAAGCCACTTACCTTTGTCGAGGTGAAAGATGCGCACAAATGCCAGCAGCTGTGGATTGAGCGGTGATGACCGGTGAGCCAGCTTAAACTGGGCACCGTTTTCGGTGGTGAGCAGATTGATATTATTGGCCAGAGCATCCTTCAGGGGGTACAGTATATCACCGCTGCTGAAGCCCAGCTTAATGCGTACTGCGTCCTTCTTATGGTCAGCGTAAACAAAGCCATTGTTAAGGAAGAAGTCGCCATTGGTGCGATCGCCGTAGTAGTTGAAGATCTCATCGCCTGCCTGCAGGTCGGCCATTGAGTAGAAGACTAGAGTCGCCGAAGAGGGATCGAAGTCGGTGCAAAACTGAGCGCGGAAAAGGATTAGGAGTGGGCAATTCTTCACATATAAAGAGGTGTGACAGTACATTGCCTTGTCGATGATTGCACATGTCCCAGAGAGGAATCAGCGCCAGGGTGTTCGCCTTCGTTGGATCGGCCTCACTCGGCACTAAATTCTGCCGTGTCATCACCGTGGACACTGCCCACCGAAACAGCTCGTACGTCAGGGGACTTAGAAAACTACTGATGCCGTTGGTGGTGATGGTGGTGATGGTGTTCTTTTTATGATTACCCCTGTCGCCTCTTTTCGTCGTCCTCACCTGCGCTGCCCTTTCAACCTTCATGGCGAGGTAGGCGTACTGTCGGGCGACACTGCGCTTAATCTTGACCACCTCCTCGAGCAGTGGACTGCCGCTCAGCTGCAGCAGCTCCTCGTGACTGAGGTACAGTACGGTGCTGTAGGAGCGGGGCAGTGTCGACAGGTACGGCCACCAGAAGGAGGATTCACCCTTCAGGTACTCGCTGAGCAGGAGAATGGTCAACTCCAGATTGGGCATTTGAGAGATGAGCGGATCTTTGATGAGGAAGTCTGTGCAGCAGAAAGGTGACGAGACGAGGTTGAGCGTTAGATTCGGCACAATCTGTGAGCACATCAAATTCCACTTACTTTTCAAACTCGGATTATTCGGCACCGTTTCACGAGAGAGGAACATCTTCCTGGGCACTCTGAGCACTTCATCATTGCGGGTGAATGGTTGCAGAGCAAAGAGACCGCATTCGCCATCAGCGCTCACCTTCTTCACTTCAATCTGATCCATTGGAACACCCTGATCACTGCACCAGCGCACAAATTGGGGCCATTTCTCCTGGCGGTTTGGCAAATCAATCGACGTGGATGTTGAAACTTAAATAAAAAAAAAGAAATAGTAACGCGAGATGAGCATCAGAAGTGGCTCTAAGCAGGCAAACAAACCCTTTTCGGCTTCAATCAGTTCACAAAGCAGTGCATCAATTTGTCGGTGCTCCTCAATGGCATCTCCAGACGGATTCAAGCTTAAATACTCAACTTCTGTTTATCAAGTTGGAAGGTGAAGTTAAGTAACAAAATAAAGTAAACTTTCTACAGCAAACATACTTTCATAGAGTTGCTTAATCAACTCGGTGACGGTGGTTTTGGCCATGCTGATCACTGCTGAAAACAGTCTACAACTTCAATCGACAATTGTCAGCAGAGAGGCACTGATTGTCAGCAAGTATGTGTTGAAGTCTTCTAGTCTAGATGGTACGAGTTTGAGTGAAAATCATCCTCGTCAGCTCATTTAGCATGGCCGATGGCACGCTGGCTGATGAAAGAAAGCACCGATTCTCCGCTATAGTTGCTTCTGTCGCCTGGGATATATTTACGGACTACTGAGCACTACCACTGGCAGTGCACTGCACACATTGCTCAATGCAGAGGCTGTGATGTGCCTGCCCGGCTTCCTTTCTCTTCTGTAAGAGCAGCCTCATCCTTGCAGCAGTAGTTGTCCCATGAGCATTTTTACCGATATCACTTTTTCAGAAATTAAAAAGAAGATAACGAGTTTTTATATTGATATTTACATTATAAACACAAATGATCATCAAGAAGTTGTAAAATTTAAAAAAGCAGCAGTATCTAGAAAATGTGCGAGCCGGTGTCGTGACCGGCAGCCGTGGACTTGTCGCTGGTGTCCAAAAGTTGAGCAATATTGAGGTCAAACAGTTCGCATCTGCAGAGAGTTTCAAAATGAAAAACAGTTTTTTCTACATCTGGTTTATGGCTTACCTGATGGGCATGTCGAGCTTGTAGAATGGATTCTTCAGTGCGTAGTCGGTGTACAGCTCGTAGATCTTTCGCAGCAAGGTGTCCTTGTTGGCGGCCTCACGCAGATCGCTGATCAGCAGAAACTTGACGCCGGTCAGTGTTTGGTAGCAGTTCAGGCGAAAGTTGTTTGTCTCCATTGATTCGATGCCCGTACAGGCGGTCCGGTCTTTACGCGTTGGAATGATTTGCAGCGCCGCAATGGCGTACATCGAGTGGAACATCGAAGCCATGACGATCTTCTCGTTGGTGCTCAGGGGTGGCAGACCGAATCTAGGGAGGGTTCAGCTTTAGTTGCATGTTGATAACAATGACCAAGATCTATCATCTTACTTTAAATTAAGCGGGTAGTTTTCCTCTGAAACGAGGAATTCATCAAGAATGTCCACGTCCTTGTACTTTCGGCCGCTGACCGGATCGCCGTTGATGGCTAGCAGTGTGTAGCCGACTAAAGGAAACAGGACATTAGTTTTTGCCTTGTTGAAGCTTCAAGTCAGTTTGCTTACCCTTGATATTGTCACGCTGGCCGAAGATGACGGATATTCGCTGGTTGGCATAGCCGAGCTTGATGTCCAGCGGATACCCAAACGTCTTCTCCACCTCGGTGCTGGGAAAGTTAGACTCGACATCGTAGTTGTAGATGAGACCACCTGACTTGGAGATGATGTACACACTGTAGATGCCCGCCGGTCTGACTGCCATCGTATCTCTTCACGGTCAGCTACTGCAACTGCCTCTTCAGGGAAGGGATACCGAATCGATATACGACAACAAAACAACAAAATGACAACAAAATATTACGCCTTCAGTCGCCGTCAAACTCAGTTTGTCGATGGTCGATAGATGTCGGCATACATCAATTCGACCTTTTTAAAAAGGGAAAGACCAAAATGGATTCAAAAATTAAAACCAGAATTTATGACAGTTTTAGATTCTTCTGTGCGAGCTACTTTCAAAAATAGCAGACATGTCGGGTCGATTCTACGCCATAACCAAGAAAAACGGCATCAAAGTTGCACTTTTCACTGTACAAAAGCCAAAATACACACAAACATTTTCACCGAAAAAACTGTACGTCCAAGGGTACCACTTTCTACGTCATTTTTCCGTCATTTTGTACAGATTTCACCCCCTTTTTCGCTAACTTCAGCAATGACTTGACAGGAAGTGTTCGAAAAGTGGCTAATTCTTGGCCTTTTTTGAAAGCAGTTTTTGAAGTCTCCTTTATAGAAAGTTTCTCGCTTTTTCTCTGCCTTTTTAGTTGACTGTATCCAGTGCTGAATCCAGGAGGCAGAGACTTTCTTTCTCTCTTTCTTTCTCTCTGCTCGTATGTTTGTGTTGTGAGTTCCTCTCTCTCTCTCTCTCTCACTCTCTCGCTCCCTCGCTCTCTTTCCTTCTTTTCCTCTCTCTTTCTTTCTCTCTCTCTCTCGTGGAGTCACAAGCTCACACAAACACACACTACAGACTCAAGCGCAGCACCAACATCAGCAGCAGCAGCAGCAGGAGCACACCATTCGTCCTCATCCGACCTCTCTCGCCTCCGTACTCGTACCACTGTCCACCACCACCACCACCACCAAACACTCCGGAGAAGGCCTTTCATCCTCCAGACCACTGGTTGTCTGTGTACCAGGACCACCATCGCCACCATCACCACCACCACCACCATCCTCAGCATTAGCAGAACCAATGAGATATGCAGTTACTTCCCCGTGTGTTTACTGTTGATGATAATGACTCCACTGGTTCACCTAACTGGCCACCTCACTCTACTGACGCAACTTCAGCATCTGCAGAAGCAGAAACAGCGGGACCATTCTTCTGTCTACTAGATAGCACCAAACTCACAAACATACTCACAACAGCATCACCTCATCACACAGATCAAGCATTTGAAGTCACTCAACATCACTACAGCACATCCACTACTACTACTGCTAGATCGCTCACCACTGACTGACTCCAGCCCAGAGGCCTCTTAAAAACTAGCATCGTTTTCCCCTCGACTGGCAGTGTGTCTACAGTGTGTCCACTTCGCCTAGCAACTACTGCTTCAGTCGTACAGCTACAATATTTGCTAATGAGCACAGTTGGCACCGTTAAGCTGAACATCGCCATGGACTCCAGCAACTCGCTGACAGCCGTTCCAGCAGTAAAGGAGAAGCCAAAGCGAAAGTAAGTAGACACTCACTTTCCTTTTCATTTCTGGCCAGAGGTGCCAGGTTTCCACTATCCGCCGGAAAAGTCACTATCGCTTAGGTATTTTACAGTACTGTACTGTACATTTTCAGTCGTTCCCAATCGCTTTCAATCTGTACAATCCACTTGCTCCGCTTTCCAATGGCTGCCTGCGCAGGGCAATGACATTGGTTGGTCCCCGGTAACACGCGTACAGCAGCCGCCGATATCTGCTGTTGCTGCTGTTGCTGCATTCAGCTACTTGCCAGTCAGCTACTTGCCTTACTTCGACCTTTAATCGCTCGACCTCGTGCTGTTTGCTGAGCACTTGCAATGGAGCCACGCATCTGTGCTGCCTTGCAAACCTCGCAGATAGGCGACTGATCGGCACTCACTTGGAGACACTGCTGCTTGCTTGCTTGCAAATGCTTAGCTGCTGCTGCTGTGATGCTACACTGGCCAGTTTAGCTCGTCTCAGTCAGCGTTCATCTGCTCTGCTCTTCGCTGCTGTGGTGTTCACCTTGAGTTCCGCCTTATCTCTCTCACTCGCCAGCGTGCTAACACATCTCAAATGGAATTTTCAGTCGCCTGCTGTTTTTTCTCTCGCTTAACAGCTAACCTTTGTCCCCTTTCGAAGCTTGTTTGATGGCTGTGAAGAGGAGCAGCACTTCAGTCGGTGTTGATGGCCTGAGTGTACGGGGGATGGATGAATGACTGTGTACCATGACTGAGCGAACCTGTGAGGGTCGAGAACCGTCGAACAGGAGAAAGAGGAGGATTGACAGGAGGAGAGGACAGCTAACTAGCCAGTCAGTCAGTGGTTGCACCTGTCGCCAAAGATCGTCTCGGAGAAAGAGATAACCCGGCAGAAAGGCGGTGAGAGATCACTGGCAGATATTGACGCAACTGAGCAATGCATCGCACTCTTTTTGCTCCCGTCAACAACGACGCCGCCGCCACCACGGCGATTGGGAAGCACGCGAATATATTTGCCATGCTGTTTTTCTGCCACTACTTCTTTTTCTTTCTTCATCTTCAGCTTCTTCAGCTTCTTCGTTTTCTTCTTCTTTTTACCACTGCTACTACTTGCTCCGTGTCAAGCCTTGAGCTGTCACCCTTTGATGGAAATTAATCGCTAATGGACCGAACTCCGCGCACTGAGCAGCTCTGCGTTCACACAGTGCGCGCATGTAACTGACTGCCGATGGCAGTGCAAACACACGGTGGTGGTGGTTGTGGCCACAGCTCCAGCGACTGATCATAGCTAGCCGGTCCATGTAGTGTGCCTCTGCCTACTGGTCGACTTCATAACAAGTACAATTACCATTACATCACGTAACTGCCTCGGGTGAACTTTGCCAGCAGCAGTTCAGAGAGGAGACGAAGAGGAGGCGGCAGAGGCAGAGGCAGTGTGGAGGCAAAGGCGCCCACAACTTCTGAGGTAGACTTTTCCACACTTTTCCAGCCTCCTAGCCGTAGCCGGTAGTCCTGCTGCTCCTTGAGATGTTGTTGTACAGTGCTCAATGCCTTCAGGCACTTCTGTACACCCCTGCCGTGTTTAGGGAGGTTCTCTGGTTGGCCAGCAGCAGCAGCAGCAGTCCATAGCTTGTAGTTGTCAAAACTGAGTGCGAGTAAGTTTTCTTCATCGTTTTTGTCAATCCAATCCACTGATTCGATTGGGAAGCTGATACTGGGAGTCCTCGGTTCGAGCAAACACTGGCCTATTAATAGACGTCAGTACAGCAGTTTTTTGCTGCTGCAATTTTCGGCAGCTATTGACATTTTTCGACTTCCCAGCAGTATTATCGGCGATCACCATCGCTGATAATGATGGCGGTGTGCACAGTGTGCTATTTGCTGTGTGAATCTTTACTTTGAAAATTGCCCAGCACCATTGATTACATCTCGCGGCTTAGCGAGCAGTAGCTGATGCTGCTCCTGTTGCTACTCGCCCTGCTGTTGCTGTACAGTCCTCGTCCTGCTGTTCAGGGGAAGTGCTGCAGTGGTTTGTGCTTTCAAGCACACTTCCACCGCACTTTCTAGGCGCACCAAATGGAAATTGAGATGTTTGAGCAAATGAAAACGAAAAAAGTATGAACCGCCGCTGACTGCTTTTCTGCAGAAGCGGAGGCAAAATCCCGTGTTCTCCAGTCCACTGCTTCTGCTGATCAGATGATTGACGCAACCTGAAGAATGTTACTAGTGATTGCATTAACTTCCACTGCTGCTGATCAGCCTAAGTGATGATGACTGCTAATGCTGCTGCGGCTGCAGCTGCTTACTAAGATCATAGTGACTGATCATCATCATCATCACACACTAACTGACTGAATGCTGTTGCTGCCCATTCACTTTTCATTAGCCGCCCTCATCACTCTTATCTCTTTGGGATTTGGTTTAGCATTTGCTAATTATGTAAGGCAACATCATCACACATGTGTGTGTGTTGGTGTGTCTTGTGAGCAAACAACTCTGACAGCTGTGCTGTTGCTGATGCAGTGTGATCCTTCGATGCCTTTCGATGAGACAGGCATCTTTCGTTTTGAGAGCCCTCGGTGACTGGCGGCGAGTCCTTCTGCTGTCTGCCGCTGCACTTCGACGCTGCTTCAAGTCAAACTGCATGTTTTGAGAAGTGGTGGTGGTGGCACTGCGCTTGCTAGTGCTTGTGGTCTGTGGTCTGTGTCTGTGTCTATCCCAGTGCTCAACAGTGTGTCCAGCAACACCCGAGCAGTGGTGGGGGTAGTGTAGTCCGAAAGTACAAGAGTGAGAGAGAGTGAATGAGAGAGGTAGAATTCGAAAGGCACACTATAAAATAGTCATTCGAAGACGGTACGGCGACCAAGACGAACCATTGCCGCTCCTGAACCGTACAGCTCAGAAATCCTTTTAATTCCTATTATTATTATTGCTCCATCGAGCTCCTCTTCGGCACTTTTGATTGCTCTCCTTTCATCAGTTCGCCAGTAGACTTGATAGCATCGAAGGAGTGTGTGTGTGTGTGCATCCCCATTGAAATCATCACCACCTCCGTCATCACCATCTCGGTGTTGTTCACCAGCTCGCGACACTGCTGGTGCCTTCACTGGTGACTCTGTCACTGCGTCTGTGCCTCCCCCGCTCTTGTCTCCTGTGCTCTACTTCGATTAGTCTCCATGGTGGTGGTGCCTGCTGCCAGAGAGTACTAGGCGCTCGCTCCCTGCTTGTGCTGTACTGTTCCTGCTACTTCCACACTGCTCACTGCAGCAGCGAGCCTATTTGCAACTACACTTCCCATCGCCTCGCGTCCTAGCCATCCAGCCAGCCAGCGTCGTCGTACTGTCATGTGGATGGCTTTGTTTGTTATTCGCCACCACTTGGCACCATTATAAGTCCGACCATTAGCCTCGCTCACTGCTGCAGTCTAACCAGCGGCGGCAACAGTGTCTTTTGCCCACACACACACACACACGACCACCACTTGCTTGCACAGTCACGCTCAGACGTCTCCTTCTCTCAAACTTTCTCTCTCTCACTTTTCGGTTGCTCTTCACCCTCCGAATCGTTTGCATTCTCTCACACTCTCAGCGAACCCTCACCTGGAGTGTTGTGTACCCAGGACGACGACGACCACCTGACCACTCTTTTCGCAGACAGAGTTCTATGAGTTCTATATCTCCACTTTGTGGAACTTTCCACAACTTTTTCCGTTGAACAACTTCAGTGCCGTCATTTGGTTCTCTTCACCAGTGTGTGCAAAGTGCCAAATTTCGTGCCACCACCGAATTATGAACGCAAAGTAATTCAGCTCTTGCAAAATCCGCATCAATCACCCTCACACTTTGTGGTTTCACAACTGACGTAAACAGAGAACGCTCGCAGCCATTTTTTCAATCCTGCAAAGTGTACTGCTACAGTGCTGATTAATTGAATTAATTGACTACCAAATTGAATTCACAAATCGAACCTTGTGATGCAATGATGTCAGCGTGCAATAACTTCTTTACCGGTTGGGAGGATTTCTCTCTCGACTTGGACTCCCTCTCCACCACTTCCGACAGCAAGTATGTTCACCACACACTTTTACTTTCAGTAACCCCTTTTGTGTCCTCTAACACACCTCCGCCATCACTCAAACTTAGTATTCGGTCATGGGCAGCTAGCACTCTTTTGAGAGGAGCCACCCAGCAGCACCAAGGCAATAAAATTCAATGTAGCACTGCTTATCCTCGCTCTGGTCACATGACCTGCAGTGTTCAGTGGCGCTTTCCGCTTTCAGTGTTCTCCGCTTGTTTTCCCCCAGCCAGCTTCGCGTTATCCTCCGGTTGTCCTCTGTCCCTGTCAGCAGCAGTTGTGCAGCACAGCTATCCATTCTATCCTGGCATCCATTTGGGATGGTGATTGCTGATAGTGCCCTGCAGCATGCTGTCTTGCTGTTTCCTTTGTCTCCCTTCGCATTTGCCGCCGCATTTACCACCTTATCAGCAATAAATATATTTTGGCCGATTGTGCCACTCTCTCTCTCTCTCTCGCCCTGTGACAGTCAGTCACTCGCTTTCGCAGTGCCCACTACTGTGCCTTTTCCAGTGTACAGCACAGCACACTTCGTCTAGACAGCACCACTCTCTGACGGATGAGAGGTGCCCTCTGCGCTCGCTTGTCAAAAATGACGAGAAAAATCGATGCCAAACAAGCTAAATTGGATCGATATTGGGCGAAATGTGATGAGGATGGAGGGGGAGGGGAGGGAAGGGAAGGAAACGGCGCACAGCGTTTCCAAACCAGGACGCCGAAAGCTCTCGCCACTGCGACACTTTCTGGTGCTGTTGCTGATGATGATGGCGATGCTTTTCCACACTCACTCACTGACAGTGTCGCAGCGACACTTGAACGAGCGCAGTGAGCTTCAGCAGAGCTAAAGACCAATCAGCGGCGGCGACGGCATCAGGAGCACTACCAGCACCACCACCAACTCCAACAGCAGCAGCAGCATCATATCGATTGCCACTGATCAAACTGATCATCCACACAGAGCACGCAGAGCTCTGCGCAGAGTACCCAGAGCAGCGCGCTCTTCTCCTGTGCTGTCCCCCTCTTTTTATCAAAAAGACAGATCTCTGTGACATCATTTTTTTGCTGTGGCTGTTGCTGGCGGAGTTGGTGCTGATGCTGCTGTTGCTGCTGCTGCCGTCGAGGATGATGATGGCTACAAGGACTGTATATGATTGGTGGTGTAGCTGTTGGCGGCTGCCAATCACCACCACCAGCAGCGCTGTCCACGCTGTTCTGTCCACTCGTTAACTATGTGCCAACTCGCGACACTCTTATTACCACCACCATTCTCATCCCCATTCAATCCTCAAGTTCAGCTGTTCTTTTAGTACACCCTACTAGTACACTGTGCTGAAAAGTCTAATTAACGATGCATCCTCCTCCTCCTCCTCTCCCTTCCTCCAATTGCAGAAATTCCGAGAAGCGCAAGGAAAAATCACGAAAGGCTGCCCGCGAGCGGCGCAGTCAGGAGTCGAAGATATTCGACCAGATTGAAGATATCCTCCCGGTGTCATCCAAAACGCTCGAACACCTTGATAAGGCTTCACTCGTTCGTGTGGCCATCAATTATCTGAAGATTCGATCAGTTGTTGATCCACTCAAAGGTATGCGAGGGGAGGTCCTCCCTCTTACCCCCTTCCCCTCTTCCTCATTACATTGCCTGTGTAATCTTGTTCGTTCGAAATGAACTAATCAGTATTCTTCTTCTTCTCTTTCTTTCTTGCCTATACAACCTCCGCCACCGCCGCTATCACCACTATCGCCTTTTCCTCCACCACCACCATCACCACCACCACTACCACAACCGCCTCTGCTCACCTCAGCTCCCAGCTTTAAGGACGCCTTCGATGAGGCAGAGTGCTCTGCGGCTAACACCCTCAACGGCTTTGTTTTCGTCCTCTCCAAGGACGGCGACCTGGTCTACCTGTCGGACAATGTGGAGCGCCACCTGGGCCTGAGCCACATTGACCTGCTGGGGCAGAGCATCTACGACTTCAGCCACCCGTGCGACCACGACGACATCAAGCTTTTCCTCGAGCCGCTGGTCAGCGCCTGCAATGGGGCTAAGTTTCTGCCGAAGGCGGCGGAGCGCCCGGTGGTGCCCGCCACGGCGGCCATGGGCGACAGCACTGGGCCCTTCTTTATTCGCATGAAGTGCACACTTACCAACAAGGGGCGCAACTGTAATCTCAAGTCGGCCTACTTCAAGGTATGGGTGGAAGCTGTTTGTAGTTTGATGGGTGTTGTTGTTGATGTGATTGTTGCCGCAGTAGTTCTAGTTTTGGTTTTGGTTCGCTGACTCGCACTAACTTACTTTTTTTCTTGTTGGCATTCTCACTCCTGGCAGGTTGTCAAATGCACCGGTCGAATGGTCGATCTGGAGACGGCGGATCCGGCGAAGGCGGCGCTGCTGGGCGACAACTTTCGCCAGTACATGGTAGCGGTGGGCGAGCTGATCCAGCACCCGTGTCGAATTGAGATTCCCCTGCAGACGGATGTTTTCATGAGTAAGCACTCGCCGGACTTGAAGTTTACCTACGCCGACGAAAGGTAAGCACACCCGCACAACACACTATTTTATGCTCTCACGCTATCGCCTATTCGTGTGCTTGCATACATCATCCTCATCATCATGATCATTCAATTATCAACTGTGCGGACTATCCCCTCCATTTTCACCCCTCTAATTCTATTCTCTCTTTCCTTCCTCCTTTCCTCTCCCCAGCATTGAACAACTGTTTGGATTCAACGCAAACGATTTGATTGGCACATCATTCTACAAATACTTTGACGCCAGCGACTTTAAGCTGATGAATGACTTTTTCAAGACTCGTAAGTGCTATTCCCCTCTCTTCTCTTCTACTACTATTATGCTTTTGTAGGCAGTAGTGCTCTTTCCAACTTTTCCTAGAACACTCGGGTAGTGTAGTGTTTCACATTGTCATTGCGATCAGTGCGCTCTGATAGGGCGCCCATCGCGCGGCGTGCTCGCTCGCTGACTTTCTCGCAGTGTCACTCTGCTTTTCTCCTCTTTTTTCATCAACTTTTTTTCATTTTCATTACGGGCACCAGCCAGTCAGCCAACCAGGCTGCCAGTCAGGCTGAGCAGCAGTATTTCCACTTCCACTGCCGCCGCTTCACCCGATGCTCTTATGTGCTAATAATAAGCAGTGGCACACTTTGCATTGTTCAGTGGTGGCGGGCACTCGTTCTTGCTGTTGTCAGCGACGGCGGTGGCAGTGGAAGTGGAAGGGGCGAGAGTGGAAAAGTGATGCTAGAGGAGAAGTGTTGTGGTAATGTGCTAATGTCGAATGTGCTCGGTGCTGCAAAGAATTCGGTGAGCTTCATCATCATCATCAGCTCATCCGCAGAAGCCGCAGCAGCGGTGGTGGTAGCTGCAGCGGTCTGTCTTCGTTCATGGCCGACCAGGCAAGAGAAGAAGACTGCTGCCGTCATCATCATCATCATTGTACGGCAGCAGCAGCAGTAGTCATGTACGGGCACAAGCTGCAAGCTGCTGTTTTCCTGTACGATTGCTGCTGTGCCCCTTACTACTGCTCAGATTGAGCTTACCACTTCTTCTCAGCAGTCAGTCAGACAAACCGACACTTTTGATCTTTAGCTCTGGTAGTTTCTTAAACCGTAGTGGCTTTTGAGCGCAGTGGAATAGGACTACTACAGTCAGCAGCTATAGCTGGAGTCGTCATTTGAATGTTGTCACTTGTTATCCAGGATTGGCGCCTCCAACCAGTCAGTCAGTCTTGGCTGTGCCGCCTGTGCGCAGTCCTTGACTTGCCATTGCAAGCTGACCTTTCGCAGCACAATAGCTCTCTCGCTTTCCCACACTGCATTTCACTGAATTCTCTCTTTCTCTCTTATTGGTCAGCCTATGTCTGTGAGAGAGAATACTGCAGCTTCTGTTGGTACTGCCTAGTCCTGGTGGCCTGTCTGTCCACTGTCGGCAGCGACTGATCAGCCAGCTCGCTCTGATCGCCGCAATTTGACTGCAATTTCTGCCGCCGCCGCCGCCGCTCCTGCAGCATGTACCCACCACTGTCAGCTATTCAGCATTGCTGTCATGGTTGTCCTTCTCCCACTCCTCCTCCTCCCTTTCCTCTTCCCAGTCGCCTCTTTTTTCGATGCAATCTCTCTCGTTGCTCTTCTTCTTCTTCTTCTTGATCAGCCTCATTCATCTATACGACACTGTACGACACTGCTATACGCTCACTGTTCGTACTGGTCGTATTCACTGGTCTCCTCTGCGCGCTCAAAGCTCAGACGTTGCACGACAAATACTACTGTACGGCAGCGGAGGAGAGAGATCATCGACGACGTCACTCCTCTGGGCACGATCGCGCAAAGAGGGACACGCTTGCGCCATGGCGGCTCGCAGCAGAGTGAGAGCGTGAGCGAAACTAGCGAAACAAACACAGCAGTCAGCAGCAATCGTCTTGAGCGCCTCGGCGTCAGTATCGTCCTCTTCGATGTCCCTGTGCCTCTTTTCTCCTCTCTTTCTCTTTCTTTCTTCAGCAGCTTTATATAGCCGCTGTTGAGTGTGTGTGTTTGACTGCTGAGGCGCCTGCTGGCGAGGTGGGTCTTTGGCTGCAGCTGCAACTGCAGCTTTCACCGGTGCTTCTGCTGCCTTCAGTGGCCTGCTTCAGCGCCAGCACCGAAGCTTCATCAGCAAAGCTTACCAGCCGAAACTTGCAGTGCTGGTGGTGGTGGTGGCGGCTGGAAGCTAGCAGGGAAAGTAAAAGAGCTGGCTGTGACTGACTGTGCCTGGCTGTGACTGCAAGTGCTGGCCAATGTGGTGGTGATGAGCCGAGGTGCACACGCCGCCACTGCCACCGCCAAGCTCAGCACTGCTCTTTACCATTCACACACTGCACTGATATTCTTTTCCACTTGCCACCTTCTTCTTCTTCTTCTTCTACTTGTTCACTAGCAATAGCAGCTGCTGCAGCGGCGGCATCATCATCTTCCTCTCCTCTAATTGCAATCGATGTGTTCACTACTCTTTACTACCAATTACCGCTTTCAATTGCCCACTTTGTAACTACCGCCGCCACTTTTCACCCTTTGCCCCCTCGCTGTCATCGCTGTCGTACATTGCCGCTACATCTGTCGTACATCCACGTGCTCACCTTTCGGTACCCTTTACTCCTTTCACTGTCGCAGTGTGCAGTGCCGTAGTTCAGCTTAGTGTTCTCACTGTGTTCATCTGTCTGTTCCTTTTCTCACGCTCAACGTAGAGCTGACCCACTTGTCCACTTCACCAATTGTGACATTCTCTTTTTCTCTCTCTCCTCTCTTCTAAATAGTTTTCGCCAAAGGACAGTGCGATTCTGGCTTCTACAAATTGCTTGTCAAGACTGGTGGTTACCGTTGGATCTCAACACAGGCGACAGTCATCACTGAGCCCAATTCGAACCAGCCACAAAGTATTATTCTCGTCAACCGAGTTATTAGGTAAGTTATTGTTGCTGTTTCTTTACCCATTGACATTCATTTAGAAGTGACCGAACTGGTTTAATAGTTCTAAAATGTAGAAAACATTCAGCATGTCAGTAGGGTAGAGTAGTGTTTTAGTAGTCTTTAGCTGGGGTAGTGTCGCCTCGATGGACGCGTCTTCAGTGTGTGCTCTGTGCTGCCAGGTACAAACCTAACTTGTCAGCCGCCGTAGACAGCTGCTGGCTTTTCCACTCACTCAGACGATGCTCGACTTGATAGATAGATGCTATTGCACAGTGAGCTTCGACCATTACTGAAGTCTCTTAAGAGTCTGAAGGCGCTGATAGGAAAGCGGTGATTAGACGCCGTCGCTCCCCCTCGCGATCAGCATCAGCATTGCCCACTTCTTACGTTCTCACTTGTTTTTCATCTTTCTTTTCGCCAATTGCCACCATTTCGTCGTCGTCTGATCATCATCTGTCGTCGGCGATCGTCTTCGTCAAATGGCACGTTGATAGGAAGGAAGGAAGGGAAACAGGCGACAGAGGCAGCTGATTAGCAGCGGCAGTTGGTGGCAGGCTTTGCTAATGCCAGGCAACGAGCAACAAATACACTACGGGCAAACTTTACTGTAAAGTGGTGGTGGTGGTGATCTTGTGACACCTTCACTGCTGGGCTGCTTATCCACATCCATTCAGCCGCCACCGTACCACATTGTCTATGGCGGTGTTGATAGCCCCCTGATAGTGATTGATAGTGCTTGGATAGTGCCAGAGTTGTACAGTAGTCTGTTCAATGTACAGTACTTGGTGGAGTAGTAGTTGTGGTGGTGGTGGCAGAGGCAGAGTAGATCTGCCGGTGGCTTATGCCAGCAGCAGAAGGGGGCGACCACAAAAGAACCAGAAAGGCTGCGGAGATGTAGAGAACAACAGTGTGTTTGCTTGCTTCGTTTCCACTGTTCTTTCCAGCACTGTGCGTGCTGTTGTTTCAGGCGCTTTTTGGAGACACTGAAGACACTGAGGAGCCAGTCAAAGCTGAGCTGAGCTGAGCTTGGTTGTCTTATCTGCCAAGTGTGAGTGATGCAGCAGATCCACAGCCACGCATTCACACTCACACTCTCCCATTTACTGCTACTAGATGAATGTGATGTAGATGAATGCTTCGATTGCCGTACGGCAGAGCCAGTGTAGTACACCACACTCTCTCTCCTCTACCAGACTGTGCTCTACTTGTCTACTCGTCGACTCGTCGACTCTTCTCTGCTCATTGCCGTACCATTGCCGCTGTTCTTTTCTTGTGAGGTATCCTCTCTCTCTCTCTCTCACTTTTTCAGTGTACAGTGCGCTAACTGCTGCTGCTGATGCTTCTGCTGCTGCAGCATTAACTCCTCTGTCCACTTGCTTGTTGTTTTTCGTTCAGTTCTTTTCCTCGTCAACTTTCTTTCTTTCTCTCTCTCTGTGAGTCCGTCAGTTAAGATATTACAGCAATGAGCTAGCATACCTTGTGACATGTCCTCATTGAGTGAGTGGTAGTGTTGATGGCATGCTGTGCCACCTTTTGCCATTACAACCACCACCACCACCACTGCCATCATCATCATCATTGGCAGCCGAAGGCAGTAAAGACCAACACCAACAGCAGCAGCACCTTTCTCTGCCCAATCATCTAATGTGTCATTTTCTTTCTTTTTATTCATTTCCCTCCTCCTCCTCCTTCTTCTGTGTTTAGCGGCGTGGAGAATGCCCATTGCATAACATCGGACGTACAGGAGGCAAGCAAAGAAGAAGAGACCGCCGTGGTGTCCTGTGCAGCTTCCTTCGAAGCCGTCTCCCTGTGCCCAGTGCCCATTTCAGCCACTGCTTCGGTTATTCAGCACAAGGCAGTGCCCATCAACGGCAGTGCTGCTCACTTTGGAGTGCTCGGCAAAGAGACCGTCGCCACTTCAGCACCGGTGCCACTGCTCACTGCTGTTGCTGCCACTGCAGACAGCAACAGTGGTGAGGGCTCAGAGAACCACAGCGACTTTTCGGTGGAGAACGACTGCGGCAGTGAAGAGCTGAACCAGTACATCGGCAACGGCGGTGAGCCCATCTCCGTGACCGAGTCCATTTTGGCGCCCATCTCGGCGACTGAGAACTGCATCTCGAGCACGGCGGCAGTGTTGGCGCCCAAGACTGCCGACATGGAGAGTGGCTTCCTCATGTTCACCGACGACAACACCGGCATGACCGTCCTCACCGACGCCGACGACCTCACCCATCTGGCGCCCGACGCCGGCGACCTCTGCGTGCCCATGCTCTCCGACATGGACATGCTCAACGACCTCAACATCTTCGATGACATCTTCCTCAACGGCACCTCCTCCAATCTGCTGCAGGAGGACGAGCTGCTGAACAATCTGGCCAACTTTGAGGCCACCGCCGACGACAAGATGGACAAGGTGGACGGCGCCAGCTTCGACAGCTGCCTCGGCCTGGACGGCTCAGAGAGCGGCTCAGTCGGCGTCGGCGGCAGTGGGACGAACCTGGCCAAGTACGACAGCAACAGCATGCTGGCGGAAGCGGTGTCGATGAAGGCTAATGGCGGCGGCTCGAGCACTGCTGCGAGCAACTACCTGCAGCAATATTCGCTGGCCAACGACCCCTTTCTCTACCAGAACGACGACGTGCTGATGTGCTCCACCTCGCCGCCCTCCACCTCCGCCTCCAGTGGCTCGCTCAGCGACCGCTACTCCAGTCTCAGCAACTCGCCCTCGGAGCACTCGCCCTCGGCACTGGGCTCGCACTTTTCACCGAAGCTCTCCTGCGGCGCCGGTGACCACCACCACCACAACAGCAACCGAACCGGCGGCGACCTGTCTTGTTTGGAGCCGAATCTTTGTGATACGACGGACTTTGAAGTGGACCGAGACCTGGAGATGCGCGCGCCCTTCATCCCCATCGATGATGACTTCCTCCTCAATGACTTTGGAGCATACTCAGACTCGAATATGGACGATCTGTTTAGCTGGATCAGCGGCGGCAGCGACTACACCGGCAACCGCTACAACAGCACCGATGACCTGCAGTCTTTTGGCGACCTGGCCACTGCCTTCCCCGCTGGCAAGGGCTCCAGTCCCATTGCCGTGCCCGCCAGAAACGGCGGCGGCTGTCTGGAGGCGCTCCTCCAGAATGACGAACTGCTCTGCAACCTGAAGAATCGAATGTACAACTCTGACCAGCTGCTCAATCAGTCGGGACAGAAGGGAGAGAACCACCAGCTTGCCAGTGTTGGTCAGGTGCAGTCGATGCAGCAGCAGCAGCAGCAGCAGACCTCAACACCGTCAGCTGCGGTGATTGGCACTCCGGCAAAAACGATGACGACGACTACGAGTCCGATGAAGCGAAAGAACAGCAACATTCTCATCTACGCCACGGTGAACGGCACCGACGGAAAGAAGTTCAAGAACCTGGTTCTGAGCTCTTCGGAAAACCTGGGCGCTGCGGTGAAGGCGGTGAACGGCGGCAGTGGCACCGGCAATGGCAGTGACAAGTCCACGGTGCACCACTTTGTGCTGACCAAGAACAACGAGCTGGTCAAGTCCAACTTTGGCAGTCACCTGCCCTTTAAGGTGTCCTCGAAGCGCGTCCTGCCCATCGATTCAACAGGTGCGTCCCTCTCATCATCAAACTCGGGCGATTTGCTCTCCAAGGAGGACCTCCTCTTCAAAAAGGCTCGACAGGAACCGGATAAAAATTGTTACTGTGAGTGTTTAGAATTTAGAACTTTTTTCTTATTGTTGACACTTGACTAATCTTCTTTACTTTTCTTTTTTCGAACAGCAGCCAATAGCGTACTGCTGAATCTACTAGTGAATGGTGCTGATCTGCCCAATGGTTACGAGATCGGGGCTCATCAGTAAAAAATCAGAATCATCTGACATGGAAACGGAAGAAGCCTAAATACATGCAGACGGACACACAGACGGACACTGTTCACACACATGTTCACTAAATAATCATATTTAAGCATGATGCACACACATAATCTATTTTATTCTTGTATCTCTTGCTCTATTCTTTCTTTCTCTCCCTGTTCATTCTATATATTGTCTCGTTCTCTTCTTCTCTACTATTAAATATCTGCCGCCTTTTATAGCAAAAGCAAATTGTATTTTTTTCCCGTCTGCATCGAGGTGCTTTGCTTACTGAATCGGTCATGAGAGTGCGGTAGTGCCGCCGCTGGTTGGCTGGCTGGCTGGTTGGTTGGTTGTTTGGATGGTCGGCTCGATACTGCCGTCTCTGCTGCTGCTGCTGTCGGTGGCACATGAAGCACATCGGTATATCTGTGCTCTCACTCAGTGGCCATTTCTGGTCGCCCAGGAGACGACACCGGCTGTGAAAGAGCCAGTGAGAGAGAAAGAGAGAGAAAAGGGAGCTAGCAGTGTATGTATGGCAGTGACTCTGCTGACTACACTACTGTCTACTGGCAGCTACTACCACTGCTGCTGCTGTCTGCTGCCTTCGGCCGTCTTCAGCTGTCTTCTGCAGCTGACCTGCAGGTCATTGGCACAAAGCGCATGTACGGACACAAACTTGCTGCCCAGCTGAAAAGACGACTAAGAAGAAGAAGAAGAGGAGGAAAAGGGGATGAGGAGCAGAAGGATAGTCGAGGCACATATTGCTGCTACAGTGCTACTGTTACGGCAGCAGCAGCAGCAGCTTACCACCACCGTCGCCGATCACTGACTCTGAAAGCAGACGCACAGAGACGCTGGTCACCGAACTGAAAATTGAACAGTGCTCTGTGTGATCTGTTAACTGGTCAACTGTGGCTAAGAAAGAAAGAAAGAAAGACGGAGCACGGCAACATGGGCGCCAACATGGCACTGATCAGTGTCGCTGATTGTGCAATGACATTGGAAGTGTAGAGGTGTCAGGGGAGGAGGAGGAGGAGGATAATGCGCTGATAAAAGAGCTCAAACAGTGTACATGATGCTGATGCTGATGTACTTTGAGGAAGCAGCGGTAGCAGGCACTACCACAAGCACCACCATTGGAGGAATCTAAGAGGTTCACCACTTTCTCAACACACTTCTGCTAACCTTTACCTAACCAGCAAACTCCCGACCGGGGGACTTTTCCATGATTGCATCTAGTACTTTCTGGTGCATTCTACCCACTGTAGTAATGAGCAAGTAGTAAATAGAAGAAGTGATCCAATCCAATCCAATCCTCGTCACTGGCTGGCTGGCTCTCTCTCTACCGCCGAACAGCGGCACATCATGAGCTCCATTGGCACCAACACCAGTGTCAGCGAGCACTGGTGTTGGCAGTGCATCGTCGACTCGACTGCAATGCTCACTCAACACACACACATACACACACTACAGCAGCAGGACTCTTTCAAGTGAGCCACCAAAAGAAGAGAGTGGGCAATAGTCGCAGAGTAGTATCCTCTACCAACTCTAGCTGAGAGAGAGAGAGCGCCATCAGTAATGCAGCGTCGGCACTGTGCACTGTAGCTGCATTGAGTGGAGCGCAGGCAGAGCCGGCCATCAGTCTCTATCTCGTTCTGTTAGAGGCAAGACGAAGCTGTCAGCCAGAGCTGTCTCTCGCGCTCTCTCTTCCCGTTGCCAACTCTCTTCAGCTGCTGCTGATTCTCCGTCTCTTCGCCTTGCTGCCTCCACTGTAGCTCTTTCCTTGCGCGCTTTTCTTGTCCTTCTACAGCATCATCAGCAGCATCAGCATCAGCATCCACCAGCAGCGAAGACAGCAGCTAAGAGAAGGCACATAGCGGTGGTCGTGGTGCTCACTCTACACACTACACTCCCATCACCACCATCTACTCCTATCACATCTTTGCCCCAACTTGACTCTTAGTGACTGCTCCAAGAGCACCGATGATGATGAGGATGAGTGAGCCATCGGCCATCACCATCAACATCAGCATCAACAGCCGCAGCGGCGGTAGCAGCAGCAGCAGCTGAACTGTGCACTATGACCTTTCCTGGATGCAATCACCAGCACCACCACCACTATCACCACCAGCAACAACATCAGCACACAATCATCCTCCTCTACGTCATTGAATCGTCGCAACGTACACCAAACAAGAGAAGGGAAACGGCAATACGACAAGACAACAAGACGACGCAACTGCTACTCAACTATTACTCATAGCACGCTCAGTCTGCTGATCAACATCACCACCTCATCACCTCACCACCATCACCACCACCACCATCATCATCAGCACCACCCGATCACCAGATCAGCCATAACCTCTGCCTTGACCTATTGATTGACAAAAAGCGGTATGTAAGCGATTGCCGTACAGTTCTTCTTTGCTTATCACCTGTCCTCTAATGGTCGCCTGGTTGCGCCTTACCAGCTGACGGCGAATAATCTGCCCTGTCTGGAACGGCGTCGGCCTCCGCCGTTGGACGCCCGTTACCTGCTGGCGCCAAAGACAGCAGCAGCAGCAGCCACAGGAGAAGCAGGAGCAGGAGCAGCAGGAGCGACAGCCTGTCGCTTGCAAAGATTGTTGTTGTTTCGTTGCGATTTCCAAGTTGACCCAATTCGCAGTATGCAGCAGCGCGAGAGTTGCCTCTTTGTGGGCCAGTCACTCGAAACAAGTCAGCAGCAGCAGCAGCAGCCGCACTCAGTTCACTATGTTCAACTCAAGTCATAGCAAAGCAAAGGGGCAGCGACAGCGACAGCGACAGCGACAGCAACAGCAGCAATCACAGTCACAGTCAAAGCCGCAATCAGCAGCGACATTTGCGCTCTGAACTGATGTGTTTATGATGTACTTTTTCAGATTTTCATCCTCCTTTGTTCGTCTCCAAAGTCTGCTGATTGCAGCAGCATTGATGCACCTGATTTCGGTACCACCAATTGCCAGCTCTACTATTGCCAAATGAGAAATGTCTGCTGATCTTATTGCGTCACGCGGTGTCAAGCGAAAACTTGAGGACGAGGAGGATGGATGCCTCGACGGTGAAGAGGGCAGCAGGAGGTGTCCTGCAAAGCAGGCCGAACTGCAGTCCTCCCCTCCCTCCTCAGAGCCACCACCTGTACCTGTACCTCCTCCTCCTCCTCCGGCGTCACCACCCAACAACAACAGCGGAAGTTCCAACCTGCAGCGCCAGCACATTTTCAACTCTAGCCTCTGCAAACTGAGCCGATCTCGGCAGTCCTCCGATCCGTCGCTGTTGCGCTCTGTGCTGATCTGCAACACACTTCGCATGCTGGAGAAGGAGCTGGAAGGTGCTGGCTTCAAGATTAGCTTCGGTCCGAATGGCGTCTCCTTTATCTCGCCGGTGCCGCCCACTCAAGAGGAGATGCTCGACCTGATGCCACCCACTTTCCAATCAGTGCCACCACAGCCATCACCACCACCGCCTCCACCGCCATCAACATCAACACTACCGCCACCACCACCTGCCCCACCTTGTTCGCCTTCACCTTTTGTTGACTCCTCTATAGCCTTCTCACCCTCTGCACCGGTGCCCACGACGGGAGCGGCTGAATCCGCACCTGACTCAGCAGCAGCACTACAGCCGTACCCCGGCCAACTGCCACCCACTGTTGTACCGACTACTACCACTGTCTGTGGTGATTCCTACGCTGATGGCGGCAGTGGTGATGGCTCCTTTGATTACGACAAGTACTTTCTGGACAGTACTACATTGCCTTCGGGACGTGCAACGCCTTTTCTGCGGAACTACACTGACGCTGGTGATGGCGGAGAGGAGGATGGGGAAGTGGAGGTGCTGCCACTGCAGCAGACGCAGTACAGCTCATGCGAAGGTGCTGAAAGCTGTCCCGCGGTGACAGCTGCTAGTGACGCCTGCAATCCGATGTTGACCATCACCTGCACTGCTGCTGCTGCTGTGGCCCCTGCGACCACAATGAACAGCAGTAGTGGCAGTAGTCCACCGACTATCCAATCCACCACCAATTCTCTTTCACCCTCACCCTCATCCTCCACCTCCTCCTCTTCCTCATCAACTACCTTTTCCTTGTTATCGTCCTCCTCTTCATCTTCCTCGTCTCCCTATCTCCTGCCCTCGTATGTTAGCTTCAGCAGCGGCAGCGACGAAATCTTCGGCGACATTGACCTGTCGCTGTACGACTTTGACATCTTTTCGCCGCTGTCGCCGCCGAGCAGCACCAGCAAGACGACCATTCCGCTGATGTCCGCCGAGGAGCTGATGCGAGAGGTGAACGGCATCAGTCTGGCCAACAGTCTCGGGAACAGTGCAAACGCCTCATCATTCTCATCCTCCGCCTCTCTATCTTCCTCCGCTTCCTCCTCCTCCTCATGCTCTTCCTCCTCCTCCTCTTCATCTTCCTCCTTGCTTTCTATTGGCCACGATCCAAACTCGGTGGCCTTCTCTGGTCAAATATCCTTCATCACCTCCAGTTACTGTGCATCTTCTTCACCTTCCTCGTTGATGAGCAACGTCATCAACGGCGCCACCACCACCACCACCCTCGGCAGCTCATCCTCTGCCACCTCTTCATCCTCTTCTCAGCCATTGTCTCCTTCTTCATCATCATCCTCGAGCGCACCTTGTCCTGCAGGTGCCGCCACCACTCAGCCGACTGCACAACCGGCAAACTGTGCTTCTTCAGCCTCTGGTGCACCAGCGCCTTTACATTTGCATTCTGCTTCCGCTCGGTAGGGTGGAAGTACAACACACTCACACACACTCACTTGCAAACAATCTTCTTATTTTTGTTACTCTTTTCTCTTGTTATATCTTTTCACTTTATATAAACTCCTTCCTAATATATTAAAAATATGATAACTTTTAACAGTTTGGGTATTTGATTTGATAGGAAGTTGGTAGAACAAAAGAGAAACGGTAGACAATAATAGTTATGTACAGTGAAACGGTATTGCAAAAGTTTTTGTGACGACCATCATCTCCACTATTGGTCATCATTGCTGTGGAATGCTGTGGAATCGATCAAACGATAGTCACTCCATGTACATGTAAAATAGCTCCTTGGCGAGTCGATGCAGCGGCAGTCCGACGACGTTGAAGTAATCCCCGCGGATGGACTCGATCAGCGTGGCTCCGATGCCCTGAATCCCATATCCGCCGGCCTTGTCCATGGGCTCGCCCGTTTTGATGTACGCCTCAATGACGCTGTCATTCATCTGCGTCATCGTCACGTCGGTCGCCTCGTGAAATGTCGTCACCAGAAAGTCATCGGTAGCGTCACCAGAAGTCTGCTGGACTGCTGACGTAGGCTTCGCCGCCTCCCCCTCCTCCTCAGCGCCGCTAGGTTTCGGGCAGCTGTTGGTGGTTACCAGGGCAACGCCGGTGAAGACGGTGTGCGTACGCCCACTCAGTCTGGCCAGCATGGCAGCGGCCTCCTGTGCATTCCTCGGCTTCTCGAAGATTTCATTATCACCTATGGTGACGACGGTATCGCAGCCAATTATCAGGTCGGCCGTTTGCTGCTCCTTCACTAGCTGGTGATACACTGATAGGGCCTTCTGCTTGGCGTTCTCCTTCACGTACTCGCAGGGGTGAGAGAAGGAGCTCTTGTCGAGGTCCTCCTCGAACTCCGGCTTGATCACCTCAAACTTGAACTTCACACTGGAGAGGATCTCCTGCCGACGCGGACTCGTGGAAGCGAGCACGTTCCGCTGGGCCATCAGAATGTGGCGAATTGGCTCCAGCATTGTTGTGGTTGTTGGTGAGGTGGGAGCTGCTGCAGAAGTCGATGATGATAGTATTGGCTGTGCTGATGTGGTTGGCTGCAGAATAGACACAATAGGGTGATATGTTCCAAGATGAGCACAAAACTCGGAGTTGTTGTTGCTGAATATGAGAGTGTGTGTGTTGATGTTGACGTGCTTGTGCTTTAGAGGCCGCCAGAGACGCAGCAGCAGCAACAGAACAGCAGCAACGACGGACAGAGTGCTTGTGAGCCAGTCGGTGATAGCCACTGCTGAAGAGGAAGGAGAGAGAGAGGGAGAGGGCAACAGGCGCCACCACCACCAGCAGCTGCCACTGCAGGCTGCTGCCCATTTGCATCGGAGATTGAGCTGAAAGGAAAGGACAGTGTGTGGGGGACACCTCCCTTCCAGTTCCACTGCACAGGCGACACATACGCACACACCTGGTCACAGCTGACCGAGCACGCTGAGCACACACACACGCACACAGTCGAGGTGACACCAATTGCTGCTGGTGCTACCACCACCACCACTACAAAAAAGAGGATCATCACCCTCGGCCTAGGTCACTCCACCATCACAGTCTCGTTGCGCGCAAGTCGTCATCATTGATTACACCGGGCGTCAGCCCGGTGCAAAGTTACTGTTACCCGCGAGATTTTTG
>JAALOO010000178.1_pt1 | contig 55366 bp, 28 predicted proteins | sample 7257641 | NCBI WGS metagenome assembly JAALOO01 (sample SAMN14085613, study PRJNA598686) | mite metagenome | biome: ENVO:01001000; feature: ENVO:01001002; material: ENVO:01001226; isolation source: single female mite from University of Michigan culture on fish food culture... ...
TCTCTCTCTCTCTCTCTCTCTCTCTCTCTCTCTCTCTCTCTCTCTCTTTCTTTTTTCTTTTGTCTGTTGTTTTGTTGTGCCTTGCCGCGAGAGCAGCAAACCAAACACATCTTTTACTTCTTTTTGTATCCTTTTTTTTGCAGGGCACCCAAACTGTGCCTGTTCGGTCAATTGGAGCAGCCGCAACAATTTCTTTTTCCTTTTCTATTTTATCAAAGTTGCAACTCAGGTAAACAATTGACTGCTGAAAGTGAAAGCATAAAAGTGGTGTTTTAGCGAGAAAAAAAGAAGAAGATAGTAGAAGTGCTGTCGCTTACAAGTGATCATCTGCCGATGTCTAATTTGCCAGTGAAAATCGGTAAATTGAGCCATCATCAGCCACTCGGGAAGTGTGTCGTTTTGTACATATTATCCGGTCCCCAATTGAGCCAACACATAATCTGTGCGCCATTTACCGTGAAAACTGCAAACTGCCAAAAAAATGGCTAGTTTAAAAAAACGGAAAAGGAAAAACTACATTACCTGATGATAATTTGATCTTCTCATTAAGCACTAAAATTGTCGCAAATTTTTCTAAGTTACAAGCACAAAACAATTATTTGCAAAACGTTTTGACATGATAAAATGTTGATTTTGGGATAAAATGCTTGTTCTGTGTTGTATAGATAGTATAGCTAACATCTGAATTAAAACAAACAAAAATTTAAAAATTAAAAATAAAGTTTAGTTTGCTGAGATAGCATCACAAATTGAATCCAATTGAATAAAGGAGCCAATGAGACAGTAAAACTAAAATACTGCTAATTTACGACCTTTTTAACAAGCATAAACTAGTCTGGCTGCTATTTTTCATTTTGCAATAGCTAAACCACTAAAACATCTTAACTGCTAACAAAAACAAAACAAAAACACATAAAAAAGATATCATCATCATCATTTTCACCCGCATCGGCTGATGCGGCAATGAATTGAATCACCGTTTATAAATAAAAACTCTTTTGAATGTTGTTCTTGTGTATTAGCACTTTTTCTTCATTGAATTGTTAAAACAGTTTGCAATTAATAATACTTTTAAAATACAAAATGACTAGAAACAAAACTGTATTTTTTATTTGTTTACCATGTTAAATCGTTTTAAAATTTTTTTTAATTTAAAATATTTGCATTTCTAATAGAGTCTTGAAAAGTGAGCGTGTAAATGTTTATCGTTTTAGGGGCGCTCTTTATTGAAGCAAGTTTATTTATCAACACATTGAAAAAGTTTTCAGTATAAAGTGGTGTGACTTGCTGTACTGTACACTGTATAGTATACTGTACAGCAAGTGAAGAGAAAAAAGCGAGCTGTTATTCTAGTGCCTTTGTGCAGTGTGAGATCGTTTTTCTCAATTTTCTCAAACGCATCGCTTGGGAATAGCTTAGATTTAGCTGATGGTAATAGCTTTTATGTTTTTTTTGTTTGGTTGTTTTTCTTTTCATGTTTCTTCTAAAGCAATTTGATCACTGGGCAAACATCAAAGTGAAAATTGATTTGGTTGTAGTTGTTGTAATTTGTAATGCTGTGATGTTGGCGGTGTAACGATAATAGTGACAGTGATTGCTGCTTGTTGTTGTTGCTATTAATTACCAAAAAGCTAAAGATGTGAATTTTTTGCTGTAATACAAGGAAAAACAAATTGTGTTTAAAATGCACACAAAAAGTTACTTTATTAAGTTGTTGTGGTTTATTAAGCCTCAATTTGCAGCACTCTCTTTAACACTTCACCAGGCAGGCGCACACATTAGCACTATGGTAAGTAAATGCACAGTTTGCTTTTCAATTTTTCATTTTTTGCCCAACTTTTCTGCCTGTATAACTCTGCCTCATTTGCAATGCTGCATTGCAGTTTCAGTACCGTGCATATTATTAGTGCGCTAGATTGAATAGGCTGACTGCGAGATGTACTGTGGTCATTTTATGGCTGCAGAAAAAAATTGCTCACAAAAAGAAGTACTTTGTACCTAATCAAAACGGGATAACTTGTATGTTTATGTATGAATGATGTTTGTCTGTGTGCCTACTGTGACTAATTCTACCCGACACTTTTTTCCCAATTGAGTGCTTTTTTTCTTTTGCAGCTGTTTCAAAGATTGATCAAAACTCAAGTGCTGTTGATGCTTTTTGAACCGTTTCTAAAAAATGTGTTTTTCCGATCGTTGTCAGGCCGAATTTGCGTATTTACACTTTTTTCTGATTTCAAAACATTTAAAATTTTAGGTTTACTTTTTCAAGTTCTTCTAGTTCCAGAAACCCACTTAGCACTTTGTTGTTTTGCAGAGTGGAGATCAACTGAACACTACTATCACCACTTTGTCGTCGTCGTTTGAAAGTGACACCACTTTAAGTGTACTGTGAACAGCAAATTGATGCACATAAGTGAATAAAAGGAAAGTTATTACTTTAGGCTGCTTTTTAGCCGTTAAGAAAAAGTGCTGTATCGTCGGCCATTTCTGCCCGTGTTGAATCCACTTCTTGCACATCATACACGTTGGTAATCTAATAGAGGCTATCCTTGCCCGCCACTTCTCTGTGCCGAGCATTGCAAATTAGTAATCGGATGCCTTCTAATGTTTTCGTCATCGTCGTGCCTTGCTGCCTAGTTACGGTCCAGGCAGCAAAACACGCGCAGTTACAGCAGCAGCAGCAGCAGCAGCAGAAAGATGACTAAATTCACTATTACGACGAAAAGAGAAGATTTAGTTTATTTAAGCAAAATTAAAAAATACAGATGAACTTGTCTGCTCGCTGGCTGGCTGGCCGTTTGGCTGCTGGCAAAAAAGCTGGTTCCTGGAAAAGTGAAAGTGGTAGTGATCCAGCCAGTTGTGGCTTATGTTTGATGCTTCCTTTTCCCCAAAGATGAGCACTTTACACAAAAGCTTTTAGCCGAGGTTTTAGGCATCTTTTTCCTTTACCATCAGCAGCAGCAACAACAACAGTAAAAAATAATGGCACAAAAATAGCGTAAAGTGCCAATGGATAAAGTGATGGTGATGGTGATAGTGGTAGTGGTGCTAGTAATTAATCACACTGGGCGCCTAATTACACCTAATGATTATATGATATAACTTTCTCTGCAAAACACTTGAATAAATTGAAAGGCGACGACGACGCTATCAGTTGACAGGCTAATTAACTGAAAAAATAGCAGCTTGTTAGTTTGTGTTTGTGACACGTTTGAGTGCTTTTTGCTTTGTTATATAGCTAAATAAACAAAAAAATAAACGTTTGTGCTCTAACGGAAAAATATTGTCTTTAGCATTTGATTGAACGTAAAATAATTAAATCATTTTTGTAATGTTTAAAATCAATTTAGTTTATTAAGTTAAAAGGCAATCAACCGCCAAATGTGCATTAGGAAAACAAAAGTCATAAAAAGATGATGATCATTTTCATCATCTTCATCATTATCAGATAAATTGCAGTGATAGCCTGTGTGGTCAGGGGATTTTGCAGGTGTGAAAAAATGTGATGAAATTGACTGGCTATTAATCTTTATATTCTGAACAGTTTTATCTTTATAATCTAAATCAGTTTTTCTATTGTTGTTCTACTTAAAAGATTGAAACATTGTCTGTTTGTGGTTTTGAACAAATGAATGTTTATTATCTAATGTTACATTATTCACATTGGGATGAACATCACCAATCTGGTAATTAATGATTTTTAATTCACAATTTACAATCAGAAAAAGGCAGTTTGTTAAAATGGCGGAAATGGCTAGTCTTTTGTTGTTAAACCTAAGAAAACACAAAGGAAATGATCAATAAAATGTATTAGACAAATCAACATTAAAACATAGTAATTTAAATGATGAACTTAATTTTTACATGACAACAGTCACTTAAAAATTTTTTATTGTATTTAAAAGTTAACAATATTTAAATTAATTTACTAAATAAAAATTACACGAGGTTATTAACCTAATTTGCCAAATATAAACTTACGAAAAATGTTGCAATTTAAAATCGATTTTAATTTTTAAAGTTTTTTGTTTTTTGCAGAAATGGCAAATTGTATTGATTTTTAATTCAAACTTTACTATAAAAAAAGTACTATGAGTAAGCAATTTTAATTGATTTAATTATTTTGTAGTTACTAAAACTGCTAATGTAGCAGAAAGTATTGAAACATTTAATATTAATTGTTTTTTTAATAAAATTAATTAGTTTTTATGTTAAACAAAATATTAAAAAAATTTAATTGAAAAGTTGCTAAATAAAAATGTTTAAGTGTACAAAAAAACTTAACTATTTTGCAAAAATCAATAAAATATTTTTTATACAAAACACATTTAAAATACAAATAGCATTAAAATGTTACACAAAGTTAAAACTACTCCTTTGACAAATAAAAACACATGAAAGTGTTTAAAGTAAATTAAATTTAAATTACATTTTTATAACAAAAAATAAAACCACACAAGTACTATTAATACAAAAACCATTACAGTTATTTACTCAATAAGTTAGCGGGCAATAATCGTATTAATAAAAACAGACTAAATAAAAAACAGTGTAAGTGGAGAAAAAGAACAACTTTTTGCTTGTATTCTTTACATTGTTAACAATTTAATAACACCATTAAATTTATGTGTCATTGCTTGTCAAAAAGCTGTTAAAAAGCTCATTTTTCTTTTCAAACAAAACAGGAGCGTTGAAAATTGTTTACACATGTTAAACAATAAAAATTAAATAAAAGCAGACTGTAACAAATCAATTGTGGGTATGCAAATTCAAGAATTTTTTTGTAGCAAAATAGAGCAATTATAAATTTTAATATGCTTATATAAAGTTACAAACAATTTAATTAAATAAAACTTTGCTAAATCAAAAAACAATGTTTTTGTAAAAACACTTTATTTACTTAAAATGTGTGTTTTGAATAATAATGCTTGTTTTGTTTTAAAAACAATGAAAATACTTAAAACAAATGAAAAAAGTGCACTAATTTTTCAAACAAACAGCAGACCACCACAGTTGCCAATTTTGTGTCAGTGTCGGCATTCACTTTCTCATCATCATCATCATCATCATCATCATCATCATTATTAATAATTCCTATTTGCCTTTTCCAGTTGTCTGACAAAAGCTTTCCGATTTATTGCTGCTCGTTTGTCTGTTCGTTTGTTTGTCTGTCTGCCTCGGTGTGCTCCTCTGTCGGTGTCGGTAACTCGGTAACAGCAATTGCGACTAATTGCAGTTTAATTACCCGAGCGCGATCGAGTCGCTAAAAAAGGCGAATGCGATCCATCGTCACTAGGGACTCAAACAGAGGCATTTGCAGCAATCTAAAGTAAATTGGTATCATATTCAGTGCAGTGCAGTGCTTTCTGTTGTGTGCTTTGTGGCAGTGGGTGCCAATAAAATAAATTTTCAAAATGTGTGAGTCAAAGGGAACGGAAAGGAAGAAGAAGGAAGGAAAGAAAGACGATAGGCGCATTCTTTGACTGGAGAAAAAGAGATATAGAAGGAAGGAAAAGAGACAGATTGCGGGGATGCCAACATGGAGAAGCAAGCTGGCTGGCTCGCGTGGTCGAAGCCAATTGGCGACGATGAGTTATGGACGTGGTGAGGCAGCCGTAATTTGTGTGTGTGTTTGTGTCTGTGTGCTTGCAAACGTTTCGTTTCTTTTTTTTCTTTTTCTTTTTCTTTTTTTCTCTGTCTCCAAGCTGCTTAAGCAGCCTTTTTATTTATCGTTTTCTTTTCTAACAGCAGCAGCAGCAGCACCTTCTTCAGCAAGTCTATCTCGGTGTGTTAGCGGTGTGTGTGTGCACCGGTAATACCTACCTAGCCAACTAGCTAGCTTGTTAGTCAGTTGGTTGGTTAGCTGGCTGGTTGGTTAGTTAGCTGGTTGGCTGGCTGGTTGGTTGGTTAGCTGCCCTTTTCTTCCACTAAAATGCTCATACACACAGGCAGCACAGCACAGCACATCGATCGACTCCGACTTTGCGAGAATTCCGCGCTGTTAGGTACACACACTCACACACTCACATAAAGCAAGGTAGACCGTTTCCTCTGACAGTCCGATTGCGTGATTGCAGCGCTCGGTGTGTTTGTGTGTGTGTGACTGTGTTCGTATTTCAACTTTCGACCCCGAGCAGCCACTGAGCAGCAGTCAAGCAATGCCAGTGCTTATGTGTAAAAAATAAAAACGAGAGAAAAAGAACGATAGTGAATCAGTCCAGACCCTCTTTTTATCTTCTTCCTTTTTTTCCACCGAATCGCAGCTAAAATCATAGTACTCTACTTTACTAAATTGCCCAACGGCTTATCAGGAACGAGCAAACAAAAGGTAAAAACGGTAAAAAGCAGAAGAAAAATTCTGCGAAAATGAAACCCTAAGATGATGAAGATGAAGATGAGGTTCTGGCAAAAAGGAAAAAAATTCTGGCTAGACGCATTCAGTCGCAGATGCAGAGACATTCAAACAGAAAAGAAAAGCAGACAGACATTTAGACGGTCCGACGAGCATTCAGACAGAAGCAGTACAGCAAACAAAAAAGAGAGAAAGGAGAAAAGAGAAAGAAAAAGTAGGTGCAAATGCCTGCCAGTGCTTTGGACGTTGTCTGCCAGTTCAGCTGAAAACGGCCACTACAGCCAGCCAGCTACCAAGAATTGCAACAGCAGAATACACACACACACACACACACACACACACACTGAGCAGCAGCAGCAAAAAAGAGCTGGCAAACTCTGGCAACCGGAGAAGAATTGGAAAGAGGGAGCTGAAGAGCAAGGTCGGTGGCCAGTGGCCGTCGCCCAGCACTCAAAAGCAAAGCTGCTGCTGTTGCTGCTGCTGCTGCTGCTGCTGCTGCTGTTTGCTGCCTGAGTGCAAGAGTTGAACAAGAGCTGGCGTCCAATTTCTCTCTCTCTCTCTCTCTCTCTCTCTCTCTTTCCCTTTCCTTCCCTTTCCATCACATTATTCTTTCTTTTTCTCCCCGCAAACACAGCTTAAGCAGGCTCGTTGTCACAGACTGCTGCCATTGCAGTCGAATCAACTGGATGAAGAACGACGACAAAGACGAGGACGATCGTTGGACGACTGAAGCCTTGAGCAAACGGCTGAACTGCCTTGTTCCGAACTGCCGCACAGCTGCATCACAACTCACTACCGAAGCATCCCCCCAAGTAGTAGTATCAAAGAGCATCGGCATCGGCAGCAGCCGCTGAAGCAGACATCGACCGTAATTTGGTCGGTGGTGGGCAATCAGGAATTCCTATCTCCTCTCTCCTCTCCTCTCATCTCCTCGGCTATTTCACTCTTTGGTTTGTTCGTTTGCCTGTCTCCCTGCCTGCCTGAAAACTACTCATTCCCCTCGTTTCTGCGAGACATCACACACACACACACACACACAGATGAACATGAACACCGCACACAGACAGACACAGACTAGTGTTTAATGGGCAGCAAAGGAAAACAGCAGCAGCAGGAGAAGAAATGTTGCCGCACTGACTGACTGGTAATAGCTGCTGCTGTTCATCACAAGTTTTCCAATGCAAAACTGACTCTGACTAGAAGTCTCTCCAGTAACTCTTTTTTTCTGCTGGGTAAAACTGTCAGTGAGTTCACTACCTCGAATCCTGGAGAAGCAGAGCAGAACAGAGTGATCAGCAGCAGCAGAAGAAGAAGCAGTAGTTTCATCTTCATCTTCTGCTTCTACTTTTCCCTTTTACTCTCTTTCTTCCTAAAACTCTTTCTGCACGACAAACTTTTGACTGCCTGCCTGCCTGTTTGCCTCTCTGATTTAGTCTGCAGCAGACATGCCGGTCTGCTGAGGCAGAAAAAGAGAGAAGAACATTTTGCAAGGGGGTTAAAGTTAAACAGTCTGGCAGACTGGAATGAGTAGTGAGAGAACTAGTCGGTGCTGCTCTTGATTCTCTCGTCAGGAAGATGAAGAAGAGGAAAGAACAGCAACAACCGATGAAGTTGATTGCTTTGCTTTGCTTTGCTTTGCTGTTGTCCGAATCAGTTGTTTGTGTGTGATGCTGTTTTCTGCCTGAGAGACCTTCATCACAAATCAGACGGCGGACTGCAATGCCTGCCTGTCTGCCTGTCTGCTTCCAAGCTTGCTCAGCTCACAGTCAGTCAGTCAGTCAGTATCTCTTCTTTGCTCCTTTTCTGCTCTTCTTCTTTTTCTTTTAAATGTGAGCATCAGCAGCAGCAGTTCTCACATAGAGATACAACTACAGACAAACAGTCAGGCAGACAGACAGGGCACAGCCATTCAGCCATTAGGCAGTTCACTTGTGCTGCTGTTGTTGTCTATCTGAGGAGCACTCGGCGTCGGCTGCCTCTGCCTCTCTGTCCTGTCATTTCAATTGCTGCCATTGCCGCCACCGTTGCCCAATGCTGATTCTCACCATCTCACGAGCGAGAGAGAGAGCTCGAAGAGTTCAAGTTTCGACGAGGACGAGGAGAACGACGACGACAAAATTCGACGCCGAGAAGCTTGGACGGTCTTTGCCACTAGACCCATTGCTAGCTCATTTGCTCCCTCTCTCTCTCTCTCCTTTTCAATCTCTCTCTCCTCTTCACTGATTTATCCAGTGCCAGCGCTGCCAGGCAAAGCACAGCAGCAAATCCCTTCTTCTTCTACTTTTCTACTAATGCTGCTAATGCTGCCTGTTTTTATTCTTTTTCCTCCTTTTCCTTAGTCGACCGGTGGCCGGAAGATTATGCTTAAAGGAAAAAATAGAAAGAGAATTTACGGAATAGAAAGAAGAGAATAAATGTGAACATTTGTGATTTAGCAGCAACAGCAGCAGCAACTTTAATTTGAGACTGCTGCCTGAACCCTGCTGTCAGTCAGTCAGTCAGCAGACGACACACACACAAATTCTCTGTCAGACAATTATCTCCAAACTGAGAAGTACTACTATCTCTACTGTCTAAAGTAGTCGTGTGTCACCCGGGCTTGCTTTGTCTCTGTTTCTGTCTCTCGTTGTCACCCAACCCAACCTAGCTCAAACTTTGTTTTTCTTCCCCTTCTTTTCTCTGGTCCTTTTCGCTAGCTTTGAGGAACCCTGCTGTCTTTTTCTTTCCCCTCTCCTTTTCCCCTCTCTCTTTCTATTCATTGGACCGTCTCCTCATTGGATCCGATCAATGTACCCCCCCCCCTCCAGTACTCCCCACCTCTTGCTCACGACTAGACTAGACTAAACTAGAATGGGCAAAGCAGAAAAAGAGAGGGGGAGAACAGGCAAAGAACAGAACTGAACTGAACAGAAGACAGCAGTCGCAGCTGTAGTAGAGACATCAGAGCAGACCAGACCAGACCAGCGAGAACACACACACACACAGACAGGCCTGTGTGTCTGTGTCCGCACCCTCGTCACATCAGGACTAGAAACAGAAAAATGAACTAAGACCAGGACGTGAAAAGAGAAAGAGAGAGGGGGAAACTACAAGATCACTCGTGTTACCGTTAGCCTTCATCAAAGAGACGGGACGGCCCTAGCAGCAGCAACAGCAGCAGCAGCAGCAGTTGACCATCTGCACACAGTCTGACAGGTCAGTTGCAATGAGGAAAGAAAAGAAAAGAAAGAAAGAAAGAGAGAGAGAGAGGGGGGGACACCACTTGGACCACTAGCATCACCCTCATCACCCTCATCACCCTCATCCTCATCACCACCACCACCACCACCACCATCACTGCTCACAGGTCAAATCACTTTGATGGGCTGAGCGGTGGTGGTGGTGGCGATGGTAATGGTGATAGTAGTAGCACTAGACTAGTGGTGATACTAGTCGTGGTAGTGGTGGTGGTACTGGTACTGAAGGCATCGAGCAAAGCAGAGCAAAGCAAAGTGGTGGTGGTGGTGGTGAGGCACCCAAAGCCGTGTTCTTGTGCTTGTGCATTGCTTTGCTTGTGCCTATGCCTGTGTCGTCTGACCGATGTTGCGCTGCCGCCACTACCGTCGCCATCTTCACTGCCACCACCACCACAGCACAGCACATTGCACTGCTTTGCCAATAGGCATCTTTCACAGCAGCAGCAGCCACTGTCTCTCTGTATCTGCTGTCTGTGTGGTAAGCCTGCTGCTGTGACTGTGACTGTGACTGTGACTGAGACTGAGACTGTGGTGAATGTGAATGTGAATGGGCTGCTGCTGCCGCCGCCGCCGCTTGTGTCGTCTAGGCTGCTGCTGCTGCTGCTGCTTTTGCTTTTGCTTTTGCCTCGGCGGCGGCAGTTGTGTAGCTGAGGAATCCTCTGCCAGCAGCAGCAGCAGCAGCATCAGCAGCAAAAGCTACGGGGCTGCAGCAGAGCAGCAGCTCCTCTTCTTCTTCTTCTTCAGTTTCAGCTTCAGTTGTAGCTTCTTTCAGGCAGACCGGCCGATTGAAGCCGACCGAGGCAGCAGCCGAAACAGCAGCAGCAGCAAAGTTAGCCCTCATCATCATCAGCAGCATCGGCATCGGCATCGGCATCGGCAACGACAGCATTGCTCCCTTTACTCTCGTACTCTCGAGGTAGAAGGGCCACTACTACCACTACTAAACGTCAGAGTAAGAGCTGATGCTGATGCTGATGCTATTGCTATTGGTGCTCAGCATTGTGCTTTGTGCTTTACTAGTAACAATTTAAAACAGCAACAGCAGCAGCACTGTCAAAAGGATTTGCCGCAGTGACCAAAGTTTGCAGCTACCCTTCAATCTGTCTGTGTGTGTGTTTGTTTGTTTATTTGTGTGCATTTTCATTATTTTCATTACCAAACGGCACCATCAGCAGCAGCAGCAACATTAAAAGCTAAACTGTTTTCTTTTTCTCTTTCTCTTTTCTCCCTCTCTTTTTTCATTGACTGCATTTATTTTGCTCTACACACTTTTTTTACTCTACACTGCACACTACTTTACAACTGCCGCCGCCGCCGCCGCCGTTTTGTTTGCACTTTTTTTGCACCTCGTGTTTTTGGCTTTCTCTCTTTCTCTCTTTTTTGCCCAGTTTTATTGTTTGTTATTTTCACTCATTTGTCAGTCACTACCACCACCACAGTCTGACGACAAGTCACTGACACCGGCATTGTCGTCGTACAAACACACACAGCATTCTGCCAACGATTCCTGTTAAAAGTTATCATCATTATTATCTTTTCAATACCAAATAGCACTCAACGGTACTCACTTCATCACTACTACTGCTGCTATTGCGTTCAAAGCTTCTTCGTGTGCTCATTGTCATTTTGTATTCTATTCTTTGCATTTTTTAGTGCCATTGCTTTTTACGCTGAATGAACGAAGGCATAGACGGCAAACATTGCAGTGCCAAACGACAAACCCAAATCAATCGATCGAGAGCTGTCATCTTCTTTTATTCCACCATTATCACCACCAGAACACTGCACAAAACAGTCAGTCAGTCAGTCAGAAAATTAGTCAATCGGTGACAACGACACCTGCCAAAAACTGCTAACTTAGAGCTAGAGAAGACAAGCAAATCAAATCAAAGACAACTGGGCCAATAAAATACTGTCTTCTTTTCCTGTTGTCTGGTGCTGGTGCCCCCCCCCCTCCCATTTCTGAAAATCGTTGTCAAAGTTCACCCTGTGTGCCGCTGTGAACAAAGTGGAGTGAAGTCGTTGCAAAGAAACAAAAAAGAAAGACCTCACATGAAAAAGTAAAGTGAGTGAATGTGTGTATGTGATCGACCGATCGATCGACCAGCCAAGCAAGCACCCAACTTTGCATAGTCGGTTCTGTGTTAGCTTGTTGGCTAGGCAGGCAGGCAGGCAAGAAGGCAATTTTCATCTTCATTGACTTCTGCTTCTTCCTGACTGCTTCTTCCCCTGGCAGGCCAAGTTTGTCTGTCTGTTTCTCTGCTTCCTCTTCTACCTCCTCTTTGCATTTTCTTCTTCTTCTTCTTCTGTCTTTTGTTTTTCTTCGTTTCTTTTCTGGTAGCGTCTTCTCTTTCTTTCTACCTATTTTCTTCTTCTGCCAACTCAAGTCAGTTGCAGTCAGTGCTGCAGTGCTGTGTTGCCTGTCTTCAACCGTCGTTGTCTTTGTCGCCTTTTTCGTCGTCGTTGCTGCGGAACAGAGCCGACGACGAAAAAACGGACAGAGAAAAAGTTCGGCAAAAAAAGTTTGGTGGTGACAGCGGCAACGGTTTGTGAGTGCCCTGATTCACCACCTCAACTCACTTACCGACTCTGGCAGAGAAGAAGAGAACACTAGAAAAAAATCCTCAAAAGTTTTAATCACACTTTGCAAAAACAGCCACTTTCACTCACCACTTACTGATCGCCAGTTTTTTTAATTAACCCCTGCTTACTAATCCAAAATTCAAAGCCGAAAAGTTTGCTATGAACTGAGTTTTCAAACAAAAAAAGCTCAATTCACTGTTTTCACTGATTCAAAGCTGAACAAACGCTCTCTGCCTCAACTCCCGCTCAGCCATGATCTCCAGCGCCTCTTCAGTGCCGCATGTTGCCGTCTCTTCAACGGCGACAGCCGCATCAGCAGCATCATCAACTTTTGGAATGAACACCTCCTCCTCTTCTTCTTCTTCAGTCCCGATCACCAGCAATGGCAACGGCAGTGTCCACCCAGCTGATCATCGGTTCTTGCCGTCCGGCTCCAGCTCAAGAAGTGCTACAGGGGACGGCCTTTCAGGAGTTCAGGTGCTAGGTTCCACTGCTCATACTTCTCATCCTAATCCTCATCCTCATCTTCATCCTCATCCTCCTCCTCATCACCTTCCATTTGCCGGCAGCTATCCAGGCGCCAGTCATCCTCCTCATCCTCAGTTCTCTCATCCTTATCCCCAGTTCCACCCTCATCCTCCAAGCGGTTTTAACAATGGCAACAGTGCTGCTGGCAGCAGTTCTTCCGGCGGCAGTCCCTTCCTCTACAGCCAAAGACGAGGACATCCGAGCTTTAATCCCACCAGACCTGCAGCGGTAGCGGTGCCGCCCATTCGACCGATGGTAAGTGTGCAAATGCTTTAATAATAAAAATTGTTTTTTCTATTTTTATCATTCAATTGTAATCATTTCAGGAACCTCCAACGCCAACTCGAGTTGCCAAAGGAAGGGGAGGCGGCGGCGGCGGCGAGGGGGGTCCAGCTAGACCACCCAAAAGTCGTAAGGTAACCATTTATTTTTTATTTAAAAAGTGTTTTTATTATCTTTTTACTTATGATAATATTTTCACTTTTTACAACAGAGACCATCCAGCTCACGGATCCACCTCGACGACCACTCGGGAGGTGGTGGTAGTGGTGGTGGCGGCAGTGGTGGCAAATCACCCCATCACTCTCCAGGCCACGGCAACAACAACAGCCCAGCCAACATGATCAATCTGGAATCCAACCACCATTCCGGCGCCTACTACCCCGAGGACGCGGCCGACTACGAGGAGCAGGAGGCGACGGTGAATCACCGGAAGGCCCGCTCAGTGGGCCGCTTCAACCGCAACAACTTCCTCATCAGCGAACTGTTCAGCGAGCTGGTGGTGCCCGACCCGCGGCAGGCGGCCAGCCAAAGTCGCGTGGAGGCCCTGCGGCGGCAGGCCGACTCGCTGATGGCCCACCAGCAGCGCTCCCTCGCGGAGATCGTCTCCATGGAGAGGGCTTTCAAGGAGCGGACGGAGGCACTTCAGGCGGCCAGCGAGGAGTTCAATCGGCAGTTGGCGCTGCTGAGCAAGCCGGTGCGCGACGACGATGACAACTTTCTCGCGGCCTTCAATCGGGCCCTGGCGCAGATTACCGAGCAGAATCAACAGCAGCAGCAGCAGCAGGGTCAGCAGCAGCAGCAGCCACAACAACAACAGCAACAGCAAATCCAAGAGCAGACTTTGTATTCAGACAGAAATGGCCACGAGTCCTTTTCCGCTACTTCTTCTTCTTCAGGGCACTCAGTTTCAACTGCTGCTGTTCCTGCTGATCCTCCTGTTTCAAATGGAAACCAAATTCCAGTTCAAGGTGATAGTCAAACTCCGCCAACACTACCACCACCACCACCGCCACAACCACAACCAACTGAGACACCACCTGATAACCAGAAATCTAATGAAAAGCCGCCACCTCTTCAAAAGAGTAACAGTCAAGGCAGCAGCAGCAGCAGTAGTAGTAGTGGTAGCTCCACTGAAACGGAAACAGCAGCGGAAACCCCACCACCACCACCACCACCACCACCACCACCACCACCACCTCCTCCTCCACAAATACGTTCTGAGGCTGAAAGCAGCTTACCAGCTGCTGCTGCTCCGTGCAATACGAGCAATCAAAACGGAAGTGGTGAGGAGGTGAAGCCTCAGCGCCAAACATCAGCGCCGTCAGGGCCGTCCGGTGGTGATGGGGCGCCATTGAAAAGCAGTGGTCTTCAGTCTCGTCCTGATCAGCCATCTCCCTCTCCATCGCCCTCACCATCACCGTTTCCATACCATCATCATCCTTCAAGCTTTAATTACAATGCCCAGCAGCAGCAGCAACCTCACCCAGGATTGCCGCATCACATGCAACCATCGCCAAGATCTACGCCTACTCCTCCTCCTCCTTCTGGACCGCATTTTCCGCATCATCCAAATCGTAAATATCACAATTAGATTTTTCAGTAATTTTACAGCACTAACAATTTTATTCGCAGACGCTCCCTATCAGCCTTGGTCTTCGTATTCTTCTTCTTCCTCCGCCTCGAGATCATCAACTGCTACAACCTCATCGGCTTTAGCACCATCTGAGCCGCCTTTGACGGCTACTTTTTCACAGCCCCATCACCCTCATCACCCTCCTCATTTAATGCATCAAGGTCCGCCACTAACAGGAAATAATGGAAAACATCCACAGCCGCCGCCACCTATGGAAACAGGCTTCAACTTGCGCTCGGCCCTTGGTGGTGGAGGACCAAACGGGGGAGGACCTCCAGTGACGGGAACTGCTGCAAACAATTCACTTTCTACGGGTTCCAGTTCAGCTGCACCCTCGGTGACCTCTTCAGCTGCTCCTGCCCCCAGCTCAGTGGTCACCCCCTCTCACAGCAGCACCTATGCCCCGTACCACAGTGGTAGTGGTAGCGCCAGTATGCACCATCCCCATCCCCATCACCCTCATTATCAGCAACAGCAACACCGACTTCCTCAAACACCGCCCTACTATCCTCATCACCCTAATCCTCATTTGCCACTCACTGCTGGTCCCCATTCGTCCCCTTCTTCTACATCTTCTCATCGAGGACCACCAGGAATGAGCGTGCATCAACAGCAGCAGCAAATGCATCAACAGCAGATGCAACAACAACAACAGTACTCTCATGCCTATCAGCAGCAGCAGCAGCAGCAGCAACGACATGGATCACATCCCTTTCCACCTGCGGCTGGAAAGCCCTATCATCATCATCATCACTTTCAGCCGCCTCATCAGCCGTTTCCAGGCCCAGGCAAAATGTCGCCAAGTCAGCAGCAGCAGCATCAGCAAAGCAATCAACCTGATTCAATGGGACCATATGGCCGTCCGAATCCCTTTCCCTATCTCAATCCAAATCGACCCAATTTGCCGTATGGTGCAACTGGCGGAACCTCTGCAACGGAAGGGTCGCCGCTCTTCTCTGCAGCTGCAGCAGCGGCGGCAGCGGCCGCGGCAGCAGCAGCTTCTGCTAAAACCGCAGCTTTATCGGCTGTGGTTTCAACTGCTCAGCCTACACCAGCTAAAAAGGGGCGAAAACCAAAAGTAACCACAAATGAGGATGGTACTCCTTCAATTCCATCAAAAAGAGGCCCCAAAAGAGGGGCTGAACACGCCCAACTAACTTCATCTTCCTCATCACCGCTTGAGCCTAAAGAGGTCAAAGTCGGCAGAGGTCGAGGACGAAAGCGCAAGGTGGTAGACTCTGATGAGGCAACGGCAACAACGGCAGCAACGGCAGCGGCAGCAGCATCAACGACCAAAAAACCTAGGAAACCCAAAGGATCAGCGGCGGCAGTTTCACTTGATAAACAACCGGAAAATCCTCCTCGCACATCAGCCTTGGCAGCCGCCCTCGCCGAAGAGGATGATGATGATAATGGTAATGAGGATGCTGTTGCGGAGGATGATGATGCGGAAAAGTCGGACGTCACCGAGCTGGACTCGGACAATGAGACCATCATGAGTCTGCTGGACGCTGAGGAGAAGCGGATGAACAGTTTGCAACAACAGCAGCAGCAACAACCATTGCCAAATCAAGCTAAGCCAGCAGATCCGAATTCAGCAAAGCCTGAGCACCTGCCTTTTGCATCACCCTCACCTGCAGACATCACCAAATCTCCCATAAACGCACCTAGTTCAGTTTCGAACGCAGTTTTGCCTGCAGCCAAACCTAAACCATCATCTCTGTCTTCACTAGTGGAACTACCACAACCACCACCAAAGCGGAAGTACACTAAAAAGGTGGCGACAAACGTGGCCACTGTTGTTACTTCAAATAACTTGAACACTGCTGCTGCTGCCGATGTTGCCTCCAGTTTATCATCTGTTCCAAATAACACCGGCGGCAGCAGCAGCAAAGATGAAAAAGTCGTTGATAGTGAAATTGGCAAAAAGATCAAAGGCCCCATCAAGGAGTCTGATAATTCGTCAGTAGCTGAGGGCAAAGACAAAGACAAAAACGATGAGATTGAGGACGATGATGATGACGAGGACGACGACGACGATGATGATAGTTCGAGCGACGATGACAGCGACAGTGACAGTGACAGCGACGACAGTGATGACGACGACGACGACGACGACGACTTTGATGATGAGGCGACGGACAATGAAGAGGAGGGGGAAAAGGAAACAAAAAAGACCATAACCTCTACAAATTCTGTCGTTTCCAAAACGCCGACAACAGCCTCGACTTCATCATCATCATCATCATCATCAGCCACAACCAGCACTTCAACTGGAAAACGACCCGTTGGACGACCGAGAAAACGTCCTGAACCAAATTCAGCAGCCACAAACACCCCAGCCAAACTTCCCTACACCGGTAAAAAGCGAGGTCGAAAAAGCTTAAAAGAGCTGAACCAGCAGAGAAATCTGCGCAATCGAAAGTAGATAGATAAAGGGGGGCAATTTTCAAATCTAAAAAACAGCAATTTTACTATCTTATACCTCTTTTAGTGAATCTCTTCATAGTGTTTAGAAAATCAACTTTTTGTTTACCTGCATTGTATCCATTTGTTCACTTTAAAGAAGAACATTTTTTGTCATTAAAAATGTGTGAAACCTGTTTTCTCACTTCAATAAAATTTACAAACATTTCCGTATTTGAGTTACAGTTTTTATTTTTATATTAAATAAGGTTAAACAGTACAACAGTAAAATGATCTGTTAAAAGTACTACAGTAGTGTTGACAAAACAGAGGTAATAGCCATAAGTTAAGTTAAAAAACTGAATGTGTTTGCTTTATGACATTTAAAAAGTTACAAGTGAAAAAAATAAAAATTGTTAACAAAGGAGCCAAAAAAGAGCAGCAAGTCTCACAGTCTGTTGCAGTTGTTGTTCACAAGTTTTTTTGTTTCGTTTCACAGTTGTTGAATCACAAATTTAAATCAAGCAACGGACATTGTCATTGTTAGCAGCAAAACTGTCGAAGTGTTTGTGTCTGAACTGTCAGTCAGTTGCTGGCGCTGGTGTTTGAGTTGTAATGTTATTGAGAAAGTAATAGAAGTGATAATACAAGTAATAGTAGGATAATAATAAAACTGTAAGAAAATATGGAAAACTGATTAACAGTGTGTGTGTGTGTTTGTGTGCGGGTGGGAAAGAGAGGCTCTAATGATATGAAGAGAAAGTTTGGACCAGATAAAAGTGAGTTTTTGAGTGGAAATGAAAGTGAGAAGAAAAGTTGAGAAAATTGAGGTTGATGGCCACTGATTGATCACTTTAAAAACTGTTTGTTACAATTAACTGAACAAAACGACCTTTTTTGCTGCCATGCATTAATGACATTTCACAATTTTTTTTGTGCTTTTTTCAGCTGTTTATTGGGATATTTGGTATGCGGGATGAGAGAAAGGTGTGATTGTTGTTTTGCTTAAAGCTTAAGAGGTTAAAATTAGAGCGAAAAGTAAAATGATATCAGTGGGAATCAGTCTGAAAAGAACAATGTTAGATACGATATGATAGATAGAGGAATAGGCAAAATAATATGTGAAAGAAATGTAGCGAGTGATAATAGCGGGTGAAGGAATAGCTGTAGTGATAAGCTTCTAATAGTGTGTGTGCAAGATTGTGCCTGTTAAAAGTGTCAATTTGCAAAATACTGCAAAAAGAAAAGATGCGATAAAGGGAAAAAGGTAATGGTGATGAAAAGATGAAAATGAGAAATGAAACTAATTCATTTTACTACTAAAATGAGCTGAAAAATGATTTTTTTGCTTTTTGCTCAGAGTGGCAGAATGTGGTGATGGTGGGCAAAGTTGAGAGCAACTCAATGAAGTGTTTTTCAACTTTTTTTCAGTAGTCAACTTAGCAGAGTTGAACTGAGGTATCACTGGGTTTAGATAATGATGCATTTATGCATGTGTGATAGAAACTACTTATGATAAAGTTAAAATATAAGTGAAGAAATAATAAATAATTAAAAACAGGGAGGACAGTTAAACTGAAAGAAAGCGGTAAATGGTAAATGTGGCAATGAAAACTTTAGTTTGGCTAGATATGGCAATGTGAAGCTATTTTTTTCTAGTGAGTTTTTTTAATGAGTAGTAGAGGTGCAGATAACTGCGACTAGATCCAGCTTTGAATCTTTTTGATAGCTAGGTATCTAATCAATCTATTTCTGATCACATTTGTGAGGGTCTAGAAACGCTTTAAAAGAAACTGAGCGTGCGTAAAAGAAGAATTGAGAAAATGCTGAATAAAACGCATAAAGAATAAAGTATGCTACATAGTGATGGGAATGAGAGTGAGAGCTAGCATCGAGTGCTAAATGGTGTGCTGATGAGCATAAGTGAAAGTGATGATAAAAAATGAAAAGCCAAAAATGGTAAATATGTGAAAAGTTAGCATGAAGCGAAAATGAAAGAATAATGTTATGTGGTGTAGACTATGAAGATCTAAACTACATTTTCATAGAGATGACATGAAGTTGGGAGTGTTAGCTATAATGAAATTTTTTGTTTGTTTTTTTTGGTTTTTTGGTGAGTGATGAGAAAGGGATAAAGGAGAGAGAGAGAGAGAGAGAGAGTAAAGTAGAGTGATATAAGTGGGCGATAAAATGAAAAGATATCAAGTGAATGAAAGTTGAATGGCATTCTGTTTTTGTGGAAGTGATGAAAACGGTGATGATAGAAAAATGAAATGCCAATAATCGGTGAGCTGAACGAGCTGCTGGACGAAAGAAAACTGAGGGCGTAGTTGATAGTAGTGTTGAGTAGGCTCTATCTATCTGATCTAATCTAACACTAAAAACTTTTTGAAGGTTCTAGGCAGTGCTGGCCACGGTGACGGCCGCTGCGGTGGGAACCGAAGCGGCGGCGGCGGCGGCGGCGGCAGCAGTTGGAACCGTTACCGGAAGCGGCACCTTTCGCTTCACCGGCGAAGTGTTGGTCGCCTTGTTCACCAGCAGCTTCGCCGGGCAGTACGGATTGGCGGCGGCACTGTACGAACTGCTGCGACTGTACAGCTCCACCAGAGTGGTCGGCGGCGGAAGGTCGTCTGCAGAAGTTTCCGGTTCGCCGGAGAAGACTGCTGGAGCTACAAAAGAAGTGGACATAGTTGGTGCCACTGCTGAAGAAACAGAAACGGCATTTTTGCGCGACTTTTTGGAGGACTGACCTCCTTTTCCGTGCACTGCCTGCTGCTGTTGCTGCTGCTGCTCACCTGGAGCCGGCCACTCTCCTTCAGAGGTCAGATTGATCAGACTATCGTTGATGCTGATTTGCGGAATGGTCATCGGCGGCGGAGTCGAAACCTTGACCACTTTATCATTAGAGATTTCCATATTTACTGAAGAGACGAGTGGTGGGGGTTGCTGAAAAGCAGCAGCAGCAGAGGCAGTGTGAGAAAGAGGGGGCGTGGTGGTGGCGATGATGGTGCCGTCCACCTGCATCAGCGTCGTACAGCCGGGGAAGAGGGCCTGGGGCGTCAGCGGAAAGAGTTTCGCCGCCTGGTCAAAGGGCATTCGAGGGTAGACGATGCGCAGGGGCTCCACCTCGGGTTGCTGCTGCTGCTGTTGTTGTTGATGTTGTTGATGGTTGTGGGTGTGGTTGTGGTTGTTGTGGTTTCGGGAGTAATGGGCGGCGGTCATCACCTCGGAGCAGTTGTGGTGGCCATTGAAGGAGCGGTGGTCACCGGCGGGCATCGACACCGAGTGCTGGTACACTGGATGCTGCTGGTGGTGATGGTGATTATTATGGTAGTGATTAGGGAGAGAACTAGGGTGTGAATAGGGGTGATTGGGGTGTTGAGGGTGATGAGGGTGTTGGGGGTGTTGGGGGTGATTCGGGTGATTCTGCTGTTGCTGATGATGATGATTTTGATACTGATTATGGTGGTGATTATTACCTCCTCGCTGGTGATAGCTGTTGTTCGGTCCATGTGGAGTGGTGCTGTAGTAAGAGGAGGAGGAGGTGACAGCAGGAGTGGAAGCTTTTTTCGAGGAGCCACGTCCACTGAAGTTGGAGTTGACAATCGGTGCTGATGAGGGGGGTGATTGAGGATAGGGGGAGATCGGCTGGTACAGCGAAAGGGCGCCATGAGGGTGGTGGTGGTGATGGTGATGATGGTGATGAGGGTGATTAGGGTGATGAGGGTGATGAGGGTGATGAGGGTGATGCGGCGGAAGGTGATGCGCATGAGGGTGATTGAAGTGCACCAGATTCTGCCCGTAGGTGGAGTGGGCACGGGCGTGCGCGTACAGCGGCTCCACGGTGACGCCCGCCGGAATGGTGGGCAGCGGTGGCGCAGAGTGGGCGTGCGCCGAGAAGATGGCCGAGTGATAGATCGGGCCGGAGGCGATCGTCGCCGAGTGGTACACCGGAACGCGATTGACAATGCAGAGGCGGTAGGCAGGCGGCGGCGTGATCGGCAGGAAGAGATGGCTGGCCAGCGCGGGGGTGATGAAGTTCTGCAGCCGCTCCCCGGCGTCCACCGGGTAGAAGGACTTTGGCAGCAGCTCCTGCACGCCCAGCGGAATGATCTTCACAAAGTTGCCCCCCGTCCCGGGGACGACATTCGTTCCGGTGACTCCGGTTCCCGCTGCTGAAGAGTTACAGGCGGAAGTGGAAGTAGGAGCGGACGAGGACGTCTTCATCAGAAAGGTGCACATAAAGTCGGTGGGCGAGGGCGGATCGGCGGGCACGTAGCCCACGGAGGACCCCGGTACGCCGCCCTTCAGCGTCGAGCTGCTCACCACGTAGTGGTTCGACTCGAGGGGCGTGTCAAAGAGGGCGGAGGGCAGGAAGGCGAAGGTGTAGCCGCCGTAGAAGGGAAACAGCTCATCGTGGGCGTCGATGAAGGCGGCCAGGCCTGATCGGCGCTCCTCGGCGCTGGCCGACGGCTGGTAGACGTCCTCCACGTAGGTGACCACCAGCGGCGCGGTCAGACAGTAGAGGGGCGCCAGGTAGCGGTGGTGACACGTCCGATTGAGCCCCTTGGAGCAGAGACAGAGTCGGGCGCCCACTGCTCGCCCATAGAAGTCCTGCAGCCCTCCGCCGTCGGTCACGTAGAGGTGGAGAAAGTCGAGCAGCAGCTGAATGTACGTCTCCAAAATGAGCTCCTCAAAGATGACCAGCGCCTCGGAGTGATGGGAGGCCAGGGAGGAGGACCGCCTCACCGTAGCCTGGAGGACGATGAGGAAGTTGTACTTCGTCAGGGTGTCCTCCTCGAAGTGCGTCTCCAGGTAGTTGGTCAGCTTGTCGCGGTGGCGGTCCTGGTAGATGAAGTCAATGAGGAAACGGGTGCACATGTACGGCTCCAGCAGGGTGATGGTGTCCTCGTCGATGGGGGCGTAGTCGCGCACCAGCAGGCTGATGTACTTGAGGAGGCCGCCGCCGCGGATCTCCTCGGGGTTCTTCGTGACGATCAGCCGGTGGTGCAGGTGGACCAGCGACTCGGTGAAGTTGCCGTACATGCTCTCGCCGACCACTGTTGGGTAGAAGTTGGCGGTGATGGGCAGCGACTCCCACTGTCGGGTCAGCGAGATGATGCCTGACCGGTGGGGCATCTCGGGAGTTTCGGGAGTTTGTGGTTCGGTTGAGGAGGATGAGTCACCGGAAGTGATCGCCGCCGCCGTCGCCGCCGCCGCCTTCTCCGCCGCCGCCTGCTTCGAGACGGAGCTGCAGACGAAGAAGCTGCAGAAGGCGAGCAGCGTGTCAAGGACAATCTGAAAGGAGTCGACGCTGAACTCGTACTGCCGGCGCATCGTGTCGACGAACTTCAGCTCCACATTTCGACCGGCGCTGTTCACCAGCGATATGAGCGACCACCGGTCCTGCGGTTCCTCCACCTTTACCATCTTATTCACCAGGTGCTCAATGGCTCGTCGGTGGTTGCGGCCATGATGATGGTGGTGGTGGTGGTGATGAGGGTGAGGAGTAGTTTGCTGCTGCTGCTGCTGCTGCTGTTTGGGCATCAGCGCCAGAAGGACCTCGAGGACCGCCTCTCGAACCAGCTCGTACTCCTCGGCGGTGGGCAGGTCCACTGAGAAGATCAGGTCAATGTCGTTGTAGTGGCGAGTGGCGGCGATGGCGGCGGCGTTCTCCGCCGCAGCTGCCGCCGCCGCCTTCTCATCTTCATCATCTTTATCGGTTTTTTCATCTTCACTCTGCTTATCACCACTACCATTACCATTTGATGGACTGGTCGCCGGCAGTGAGAGGACGTACGAGGCCGCGCCGCCGTTCAGTCGAATGTCATAGAGGGCGACGCCCTTCAGCAGCAGCCGCTCCCGGACGGCCATCACCAGGTCCATCAGCGGAAAGCTGACCAGCTCGCCGACGCCCGGCTCCGGGTCCGTTTGAATGCTGATCACCTGCCCCAGAACCTCCTGCAGACAGAGCACCTGGTCGTAGGTGAGCACGTCGAAGCGGGTGTCGTGCATGTCGAAGGCGGATCGGCCGCTGGTTATGATGTGATTCCCATTCTCGTCCGTCAGATTGTAGACGCTGCTCTTCCGCTTCCGGTAGTTGCAGTAGAGGAAGGCGCACTCGGCCAGCGAAAGGGACCTCGGAATGGGTCGCAGCTTAAACGGCAGCAGCAGGTGCTCCGACGCCGAGGTGATCAAGCTGATGACGGCGGCCAGTCCTTTTGGGTCGATGGGCCCTTTTCCGGAAGCGGAAAGTGCGGACAGCGACCGACTGCGCAGAAAGGCGTCCCTCGCCTCGCGACCCTCTCTCAGATCGGCCCCACCGCCGCTGCAGTGGGGACTGCTGTGGCCATTTGCACTCGGACAGAGGGCGCACGGGTAGAGGTCATTGTGGTGGTGCTGCACCGGGATGGTCGGCGAGGTGGGCCCGCTGAAGTGCCGGTTCTTTTGATGATTTTTCTGCTGGTTTGGATTCGACCGACCTCGAGGCCCCTGATAGCCTCCGTTGTTTCCCTTTCCGCCTTTGTAGTTTCCGTTTCCGTTTCCATTCACTACCGGTACTACCGCTCCGCTCGTCGCTGGAAACTGCTTGGTAGGATAGAAATTGCCGCCGCCGCCACGCTTACCATTACGACCGTTGCCTTCGTTTCCGTTGTTACCGTTTCCAGTGATGGTTGTGGTGGTGGTGGTTGAGGTGGCGTAAAAGTACTCCCCTTTTACTGAAATCAACCTCGAGCTGATGCCCGGCCCCTCCTCGGGACAGTACCGAGTCAGGTGTTCAATGATGCCATTGACATTGACCGGCACCGAGTCGGGCACCAGACAGGCAGAGGAGGCGGGCAGGCGTTCAGTACTGCTGGTCATCGTCATCGTCATCGCCATCGTCATCGGCGGCGGCGGCGACGGGTAGCTGTGGCTTTTAGAGCTGCCACTCCCGCCGAAGCTGCCACTCCGCCCGTTTCCGGTTTCGGTCCCAGCGATGATGATGTTATTCGTCTGATGGTTGAGGGAACGTGAGGAGCCGGGAACGAAGGGCGCCGCATCGGCTTTCATCTTGCTGACAAAGGGCGCCGCCGTGGCCTTCAGCATTTTGCTGGGAAGACCGGCCACCGCCTTCACGGCCACACTCGACGAGCCATTGCTCGAGGCGATGGAGCTGGCGCTGGAGTTTGAGGAGTTTGAGGAGTTGGAGGAGGTGGCCGAGTTCAGCGATTCCAGTGAGCTGCTGTTGCTGTTGTAGCTGCTGCTGCTGCTGCTGCTGTTGTTGACGACGGTTTTTGAAGAGGATGATGAGGAGGAGGAATTGGCAGAGGGGGTAATGGACTTGCTTAGAAGGGGAGGTGGTGGGCTGCTGCTGCTGCTGCTGTTGCTGCCACAGTCCTCCTCCTCATTGCGATTGGCATCGATTGGGGGTGACATTTTGCTGTTGTTGCTGTTTCCGCCGCCGCCGCCCCCGCAACCATAGCCACTGCCACCGATGTTTTTAGGTGAAGAACTATTGGTGGTGGCCACGCTGGTGGTGGTGGTGATAATGGCGGTGGACATCAGGCGTTGGATCTCTGGTCATCAACTGGTGAACTGGGAAGGGACACCTAAACAATGTGAAAAGGAGAGCAAAAGAGGGTTAAGGGCAATTTAAGTTGGTTTGCAAGTGTGTGTTATTTATAAGAAAGAAGTAGGGCAGCGGACGATGTAGAGGATAGGATGCAAAGGTGTAGAGGAAAAGTCTGTCAGTCAGGTTTGCTGATTTCAGATGATTTCAAGGATAAGACTGAAAGAGTGCTGACTGATATGAGCGCAAGAGATGCTGAGCAAAGTGCAACACGCCAAAAAAATGATAACTGTCTGTCGTACACTTCTACAAAGCAGTGCTATTATCAACAAAAACAAAACGGCAATTTATCAGCTACAGTTTTTGTACACAATGCACAGGTATACAAATGTTTACTGTGGTCAGGTGTTTTTCACTTGAAAATGTGGCTCATTTTTAATCAGTTGTAATAACTTAAATTGTGTGACAAATTAAAAATTTACTTAATGTGCAAACTAAAAATAAAAATAAATTTTTGATTTAGCGGCATCACAAGTAAATAAAGGCAAATTGAGCAAACTGGAAAAGCTAAGCATTTCTGTTTTCTTGATTGCGCAAGCAAAAATCACTTGCCATCACTTCGTCGATCACTAAATCGGCTATCATCATCATCATCATCATCATCTCAACTCAGCCAAACACGGGAACACTGAGTGTCAGTTGAGTGCTCCACTGTACACTTTTTTCTATTTTTATTTTGATCAGCTGTACAAAATGTTTATGGAATTTGATGGTGGCCCACTTTGCAGCTACCACAGATGTGCCCACTGCCAACCGGAACTAAACCGTGGTGCTAGCTAACCAATCTGAGCCCATCAATTGCTGCCAAGTATCACAAAGAGGCGGGCACAAAACAACTTCTACAACAAATCAACAAATCTAATTGTACTGTGCTACTACTGTTCTACTAAATTGTCTGTACAAAACAATAGTCAAAGGGGGTGATTATCATCAGCACGACAATTATTGTACAAACGGAACTTAAAGAAAGAATGATAAAGGAGAAAACTTAGGTACATTTTAAGCAGTCGTAGTGGACGATTTGTGACATGATTTTTTTGCGTTGTACAATGAATGCAAATACTAGTGGAAGAGTAAACTGATTGACATTAAAAAAATTTTTGCGTTAATTTGTGCTTAAACATGCATCTTTTTTTCTCGGTTCACTTTTGTGCTCAATTTGCAAAAAAATAAACTAGTTGCTACAGTGCCAGTCAAAAGAGGACAACCAGTTGATTTGAGACAAAAAGAAATTTAATATTTTCACTAAACAAAATGGAAAGACGCATTCACGTTGATAAAGAAATTAGCAAAAATGTTGTACAACTTGTCTCATAAAAAGTTATGTAAATGAGGTTTTTAAAACAAAAATAGATTTTAACACTAAATCTATGCAAATATGCCGATTACATTTAGATTAGACAGTTTCTATTTAACACTACTGCACTGTTTACGATTAGTTTGCTAATTGAACGTGTTTGCACGTATTTGTCAATTTATTTTTTGTTTTTTCTCATTTTTATTTACTAAGATGGGCAATAAAAAGCAGGTTCAAATGATGAAATCTTTTAACTGTGATTTTGTTTTGCTTTTTTATTAACGAAACAGACAAAAATGAGCACAACGCAAACACTGATTACCTTTTTTATTTGGCAATTTTAGTTCAGTTCAATGACTTCCTAGAAACACCGAAAAAAATGCAATAATGCAAAAATGTATAAACAAGAAAAAGAAAAAGAAAACTATTTGACTTGTGAAAATTAAATGCGGCAATTTGCTGATTTAATAAAGACGTAATGAGAACGATTATACTCTTTTGTCCAAAATCAAACTGGTTTTAATGAACATTGCAAAACGGCAAAAACAGCAAAATAAGTAAAATCCAAGTGTCATAAATTTTTATTCACTTTAGTTGAGCTCACAGAGCGACTAACAAACAAAATAAAAAATGGATTTTAATAGACGGAAAACGTTCAAATCAAATCTAAATTGATGATGATTAAAAAAGTTTACTGCCAAAACACACACGATTTTGTGTCACAGGGCAGCATCAAGTCTTTTTATGCTGCCGTTTGTGTTTACCACCAATGCAAAGACTGTGTTCACTAGACAAATTGATAAACAATTGAGAAACACGTACACTGACTTTAAAGTTGTGACTTTAATTTAATTTGGCCACCAATACAGAGATGCATACATTTGTCAGCACATCGTCTGGACAACTGCTGCTACAAAAACAACAACAACGATTAAAGTAGCTTTGTACTAATGGTATTCAAGATGATGTTGATGGGACAAAACTGCTTTGCCCCCGCACACTTAGACAACACACCAACTGCATCCTAGATGATATTTGATGATAAATTAGGCCACACTGCACATTTAGTAGCGGTAGTAGGTAATAAAATCTAACACTCTTCAACTACCTTAATTGTTGTTTTAGATTTAATCGTTCTTTCCTCCTTCTCTTTTGACTGTGACGCGTAACCCAGTGAAAACACTGTCTATTATGATCCTCAGCAATGTTTTATACTGAAAAAAAAGTAAAAGGCCATAGTGATCAATTGGAGCTAAAATTGCCGCTTTTTGCACCTCTACAGCAGTGGCTGATCAATTTGATCAAGATGGAGCAGCAGCAAAAACTGTTGCTGCTGTTGCTGTTGCTGTTGCTAGTTGACAAGGTAAAAGAAAAGGGAAAGCAAGAAGGGAACACTGTCTGGGAAAAACACTAGTGCAAGCAAGTATGTTATGTGTTGCCTGTGAACACCTGAGCAGCATCAGCAGCAGTAAGAATGTTTAATGGTAAACCTTTCACTACTTAATGCATTAGGGTTGAAACTGTGCTTGCTGCTGCTGCTGGCTGCTGCTGCTGCTGTTGTTGTTGTTTGCTGCTTATGAACGGCTCAATCGCAGCAGTCGTCGACCATGAACAGCAACCTCGTTTTGCACCGCGTTCCATCGTGAACAGCAGCAGAGAGGCGATCTTTGATGGTCAATCGAGAGTGCCAAAATCGATGCAAGAGAGAGAGAGAGAGAGAGAGAGAGAGAGAGAGAGAGAGAGAGAGAGAGAGCGCTCTCTCTCTCTCTCTCTCTCTCTCTCTCTCTCTCTCTCTCTCTCTCTCTCTTGCATCGATTTTGGCACTCTCGATTGACCATCAAAGATCGCCTCTCTGCTGCTGTTCACGATGGAACGCGGTGCAAAACGAGGTTGCTGTTCATGGTCGACGACTGCTGCGATTGAGCCGTTCATAAGCAGCAAACAACAACAACAGCAGCAGCAGCAGCCAGCAGCAGCAGCAAGCACAGTTTCAACCCTAATGCATTAAGTAGTGAAAGGTTTACCATTAAACATTCTTACTGCTGCTGATGCTGCTCAGGTGTTCACAGGCAACACATAACATACTTGCTTGCACTAGTGTTTTTCCCAGACAGTGTTCCCTTCTTGCTTTCCCTTTTCTTTTACCTTGTCAACTAGCAACAGCAACAGCAACAGCAGCAACAGTTTTTGCTGCTGCTCCATCTTGATCAAATTGATCAGCCACTGCTGTAGAGGTGCAAAAAGCGGCAATTTTAGCTCCAATTGATCACTATGGCCTTTTACTTTTTTTTCAGTATAAAACATTGCTGAGGATCATAATAGACAGTGTTTTCACTGGGTTACGCGTCACAGTCAAAAGAGAAGGAGGAAAGAACGATTAAATCTAAAACAACAATTAAGGTAGTTGAAGAGTGTTAGATTTTATTACCTACTACCGCTACTAAATGTGCAGTGTGGCCTAATTTATCATCAAATATCATCTAGGATGCAGTTGGTGTGTTGTCTAAGTGTGCGGGGGCAAAGCAGTTTTGTCCCATCAACATCATCTTGAATACCATTAGTACAAAGCTACTTTAATCGTTGTTGTTGTTTTTGTAGCAGCAGTTGTCCAGACGATGTGCTGACAAATGTATGCATCTCTGTATTGGTGGCCAAATTAAATTAAAGTCACAACTTTAAAGTCAGTGTACGTGTTTCTCAATTGTTTATCAATTTGTCTAGTGAACACAGTCTTTGCATTGGTGGTAAACACAAACGGCAGCATAAAAAGACTTGATGCTGCCCTGTGACACAAAATCGTGTGTGTTTTGGCAGTAAACTTTTTTAATCATCATCAATTTAGATTTGATTTGAACGTTTTCCGTCTATTAAAATCCATTTTTTATTTTGTTTGTTAGTCGCTCTGTGAGCTCAACTAAAGTGAATAAAAATTTATGACACTTGGATTTTACTTATTTTGCTGTTTTTGCCGTTTTGCAATGTTCATTAAAACCAGTTTGATTTTGGACAAAAGAGTATAATCGTTCTCATTACGTCTTTATTAAATCAGCAAATTGCCGCATTTAATTTTCACAAGTCAAATAGTTTTCTTTTTCTTTTTCTTGTTTATACATTTTTGCATTATTGCATTTTTTTCGGTGTTTCTAGGAAGTCATTGAACTGAACTAAAATTGCCAAATAAAAAAGGTAATCAGTGTTTGCGTTGTGCTCATTTTTGTCTGTTTCGTTAATAAAAAAGCAAAACAAAATCACAGTTAAAAGATTTCATCATTTGAACCTGCTTTTTATTGCCCATCTTAGTAAATAAAAATGAGAAAAAACAAAAAATAAATTGACAAATACGTGCAAACACGTTCAATTAGCAAACTAATCGTAAACAGTGCAGTAGTGTTAAATAGAAACTGTCTAATCTAAATGTAATCGGCATATTTGCATAGATTTAGTGTTAAAATCTATTTTTGTTTTAAAAACCTCATTTACATAACTTTTTATGAGACAAGTTGTACAACATTTTTGCTAATTTCTTTATCAACGTGAATGCGTCTTTCCATTTTGTTTAGTGAAAATATTAAATTTCTTTTTGTCTCAAATCAACTGGTTGTCCTCTTTTGACTGGCACTGTAGCAACTAGTTTATTTTTTTGCAAATTGAGCACAAAAGTGAACCGAGAAAAAAAGATGCATGTTTAAGCACAAATTAACGCAAAAATTTTTTTAATGTCAATCAGTTTACTCTTCCACTAGTATTTGCATTCATTGTACAACGCAAAAAAATCATGTCACAAATCGTCCACTACGACTGCTTAAAATGTACCTAAGTTTTCTCCTTTATCATTCTTTCTTTAAGTTCCGTTTGTACAATAATTGTCGTGCTGATGATAATCACCCCCTTTGACTATTGTTTTGTACAGACAATTTAGTAGAACAGTAGTAGCACAGTACAATTAGATTTGTTGATTTGTTGTAGAAGTTGTTTTGTGCCCGCCTCTTTGTGATACTTGGCAGCAATTGATGGGCTCAGATTGGTTAGCTAGCACCACGGTTTAGTTCCGGTTGGCAGTGGGCACATCTGTGGTAGCTGCAAAGTGGGCCACCATCAAATTCCATAAACATTTTGTACAGCTGATCAAAATAAAAATAGAAAAAAGTGTACAGTGGAGCACTCAACTGACACTCAGTGTTCCCGTGTTTGGCTGAGTTGAGATGATGATGATGATGATGATGATAGCCGATTTAGTGATCGACGAAGTGATGGCAAGTGATTTTTGCTTGCGCAATCAAGAAAACAGAAATGCTTAGCTTTTCCAGTTTGCTCAATTTGCCTTTATTTACTTGTGATGCCGCTAAATCAAAAATTTATTTTTATTTTTAGTTTGCACATTAAGTAAATTTTTAATTTGTCACACAATTTAAGTTATTACAACTGATTAAAAATGAGCCACATTTTCAAGTGAAAAACACCTGACCACAGTAAACATTTGTATACCTGTGCATTGTGTACAAAAACTGTAGCTGATAAATTGCCGTTTTGTTTTTGTTGATAATAGCACTGCTTTGTAGAAGTGTACGACAGACAGTTATCATTTTTTTGGCGTGTTGCACTTTGCTCAGCATCTCTTGCGCTCATATCAGTCAGCACTCTTTCAGTCTTATCCTTGAAATCATCTGAAATCAGCAAACCTGACTGACAGACTTTTCCTCTACACCTTTGCATCCTATCCTCTACATCGTCCGCTGCCCTACTTCTTTCTTATAAATAACACACACTTGCAAACCAACTTAAATTGCCCTTAACCCTCTTTTGCTCTCCTTTTCACATTGTTTAGGTGTCCCTTCCCAGTTCACCAGTTGATGACCAGAGATCCAACGCCTGATGTCCACCGCCATTATCACCACCACCACCAGCGTGGCCACCACCAATAGTTCTTCACCTAAAAACATCGGTGGCAGTGGCTATGGTTGCGGGGGCGGCGGCGGCGGAAACAGCAACAACAGCAAAATGTCACCCCCAATCGATGCCAATCGCAATGAGGAGGAGGACTGTGGCAGCAACAGCAGCAGCAGCAGCAGCCCACCACCTCCCCTTCTAAGCAAGTCCATTACCCCCTCTGCCAATTCCTCCTCCTCATCATCCTCTTCAAAAACCGTCGTCAACAACAGCAGCAGCAGCAGCAGCAGCTACAACAGCAACAGCAGCTCACTGGAATCGCTGAACTCGGCCACCTCCTCCAACTCCTCAAACTCCTCAAACTCCAGCGCCAGCTCCATCGCCTCGAGCAATGGCTCGTCGAGTGTGGCCGTGAAGGCGGTGGCCGGTCTTCCCAGCAAAATGCTGAAGGCCACGGCGGCGCCCTTTGTCAGCAAGATGAAAGCCGATGCGGCGCCCTTCGTTCCCGGCTCCTCACGTTCCCTCAACCATCAGACGAATAACATCATCATCGCTGGGACCGAAACCGGAAACGGGCGGAGTGGCAGCTTCGGCGGGAGTGGCAGCTCTAAAAGCCACAGCTACCCGTCGCCGCCGCCGCCGATGACGATGGCGATGACGATGACGATGACCAGCAGTACTGAACGCCTGCCCGCCTCCTCTGCCTGTCTGGTGCCCGACTCGGTGCCGGTCAATGTCAATGGCATCATTGAACACCTGACTCGGTACTGTCCCGAGGAGGGGCCGGGCATCAGCTCGAGGTTGATTTCAGTAAAAGGGGAGTACTTTTACGCCACCTCAACCACCACCACCACAACCATCACTGGAAACGGTAACAACGGAAACGAAGGCAACGGTCGTAATGGTAAGCGTGGCGGCGGCGGCAATTTCTATCCTACCAAGCAGTTTCCAGCGACGAGCGGAGCGGTAGTACCGGTAGTGAATGGAAACGGAAACGGAAACTACAAAGGCGGAAAGGGAAACAACGGAGGCTATCAGGGGCCTCGAGGTCGGTCGAATCCAAACCAGCAGAAAAATCATCAAAAGAACCGGCACTTCAGCGGGCCCACCTCGCCGACCATCCCGGTGCAGCACCACCACAATGACCTCTACCCGTGCGCCCTCTGTCCGAGTGCAAATGGCCACAGCAGTCCCCACTGCAGCGGCGGTGGGGCCGATCTGAGAGAGGGTCGCGAGGCGAGGGACGCCTTTCTGCGCAGTCGGTCGCTGTCCGCACTTTCCGCTTCCGGAAAAGGGCCCATCGACCCAAAAGGACTGGCCGCCGTCATCAGCTTGATCACCTCGGCGTCGGAGCACCTGCTGCTGCCGTTTAAGCTGCGACCCATTCCGAGGTCCCTTTCGCTGGCCGAGTGCGCCTTCCTCTACTGCAACTACCGGAAGCGGAAGAGCAGCGTCTACAATCTGACGGACGAGAATGGGAATCACATCATAACCAGCGGCCGATCCGCCTTCGACATGCACGACACCCGCTTCGACGTGCTCACCTACGACCAGGTGCTCTGTCTGCAGGAGGTTCTGGGGCAGGTGATCAGCATTCAAACGGACCCGGAGCCGGGCGTCGGCGAGCTGGTCAGCTTTCCGCTGATGGACCTGGTGATGGCCGTCCGGGAGCGGCTGCTGCTGAAGGGCGTCGCCCTCTATGACATTCGACTGAACGGCGGCGCGGCCTCGTACGTCCTCTCACTGCCGGCGACCAGTCCATCAAATGGTAATGGTAGTGGTGATAAGCAGAGTGAAGATGAAAAAACCGATAAAGATGATGAAGATGAGAAGGCGGCGGCGGCAGCTGCGGCGGAGAACGCCGCCGCCATCGCCGCCACTCGCCACTACAACGACATTGACCTGATCTTCTCAGTGGACCTGCCCACCGCCGAGGAGTACGAGCTGGTTCGAGAGGCGGTCCTCGAGGTCCTTCTGGCGCTGATGCCCAAACAGCAGCAGCAGCAGCAGCAGCAAACTACTCCTCACCCTCATCACCACCACCACCACCATCATCATGGCCGCAACCACCGACGAGCCATTGAGCACCTGGTGAATAAGATGGTAAAGGTGGAGGAACCGCAGGACCGGTGGTCGCTCATATCGCTGGTGAACAGCGCCGGTCGAAATGTGGAGCTGAAGTTCGTCGACACGATGCGCCGGCAGTACGAGTTCAGCGTCGACTCCTTTCAGATTGTCCTTGACACGCTGCTCGCCTTCTGCAGCTTCTTCGTCTGCAGCTCCGTCTCGAAGCAGGCGGCGGCGGAGAAGGCGGCGGCGGCGACGGCGGCGGCGATCACTTCCGGTGACTCATCCTCCTCAACCGAACCACAAACTCCCGAAACTCCCGAGATGCCCCACCGGTCAGGCATCATCTCGCTGACCCGACAGTGGGAGTCGCTGCCCATCACCGCCAACTTCTACCCAACAGTGGTCGGCGAGAGCATGTACGGCAACTTCACCGAGTCGCTGGTCCACCTGCACCACCGGCTGATCGTCACGAAGAACCCCGAGGAGATCCGCGGCGGCGGCCTCCTCAAGTACATCAGCCTGCTGGTGCGCGACTACGCCCCCATCGACGAGGACACCATCACCCTGCTGGAGCCGTACATGTGCACCCGTTTCCTCATTGACTTCATCTACCAGGACCGCCACCGCGACAAGCTGACCAACTACCTGGAGACGCACTTCGAGGAGGACACCCTGACGAAGTACAACTTCCTCATCGTCCTCCAGGCTACGGTGAGGCGGTCCTCCTCCCTGGCCTCCCATCACTCCGAGGCGCTGGTCATCTTTGAGGAGCTCATTTTGGAGACGTACATTCAGCTGCTGCTCGACTTTCTCCACCTCTACGTGACCGACGGCGGAGGGCTGCAGGACTTCTATGGGCGAGCAGTGGGCGCCCGACTCTGTCTCTGCTCCAAGGGGCTCAATCGGACGTGTCACCACCGCTACCTGGCGCCCCTCTACTGTCTGACCGCGCCGCTGGTGGTCACCTACGTGGAGGACGTCTACCAGCCGTCGGCCAGCGCCGAGGAGCGCCGATCAGGCCTGGCCGCCTTCATCGACGCCCACGATGAGCTGTTTCCCTTCTACGGCGGCTACACCTTCGCCTTCCTGCCCTCCGCCCTCTTTGACACGCCCCTCGAGTCGAACCACTACGTGGTGAGCAGCTCGACGCTGAAGGGCGGCGTACCGGGGTCCTCCGTGGGCTACGTGCCCGCCGATCCGCCCTCGCCCACCGACTTTATGTGCACCTTTCTGATGAAGACGTCCTCGTCCGCTCCTACTTCCACTTCCGCCTGTAACTCTTCAGCAGCGGGAACCGGAGTCACCGGAACGAATGTCGTCCCCGGGACGGGGGGCAACTTTGTGAAGATCATTCCGCTGGGCGTGCAGGAGCTGCTGCCAAAGTCCTTCTACCCGGTGGACGCCGGGGAGCGGCTGCAGAACTTCATCACCCCCGCGCTGGCCAGCCATCTCTTCCTGCCGATCACGCCGCCGCCTGCCTACCGCCTCTGCATTGTCAATCGCGTTCCGGTGTACCACTCGGCGACGATCGCCTCCGGCCCGATCTATCACTCGGCCATCTTCTCGGCGCACGCCCACTCTGCGCCACCGCTGCCCACCATTCCGGCGGGCGTCACCGTGGAGCCGCTGTACGCGCACGCCCGTGCCCACTCCACCTACGGGCAGAATCTGGTGCACTTCAATCACCCTCATGCGCATCACCTTCCGCCGCATCACCCTCATCACCCTCATCACCCTCATCACCCTAATCACCCTCATCACCATCATCACCATCACCACCACCACCCTCATGGCGCCCTTTCGCTGTACCAGCCGATCTCCCCCTATCCTCAATCACCCCCCTCATCAGCACCGATTGTCAACTCCAACTTCAGTGGACGTGGCTCCTCGAAAAAAGCTTCCACTCCTGCTGTCACCTCCTCCTCCTCTTACTACAGCACCACTCCACATGGACCGAACAACAGCTATCACCAGCGAGGAGGTAATAATCACCACCATAATCAGTATCAAAATCATCATCATCAGCAACAGCAGAATCACCCGAATCACCCCCAACACCCCCAACACCCTCATCACCCTCAACACCCCAATCACCCCTATTCACACCCTAGTTCTCTCCCTAATCACTACCATAATAATCACCATCACCACCAGCAGCATCCAGTGTACCAGCACTCGGTGTCGATGCCCGCCGGTGACCACCGCTCCTTCAATGGCCACCACAACTGCTCCGAGGTGATGACCGCCGCCCATTACTCCCGAAACCACAACAACCACAACCACACCCACAACCATCAACAACATCAACAACAACAGCAGCAGCAGCAACCCGAGGTGGAGCCCCTGCGCATCGTCTACCCTCGAATGCCCTTTGACCAGGCGGCGAAACTCTTTCCGCTGACGCCCCAGGCCCTCTTCCCCGGCTGTACGACGCTGATGCAGGTGGACGGCACCATCATCGCCACCACCACGCCCCCTCTTTCTCACACTGCCTCTGCTGCTGCTGCTTTTCAGCAACCCCCACCACTCGTCTCTTCAGTAAATATGGAAATCTCTAATGATAAAGTGGTCAAGGTTTCGACTCCGCCGCCGATGACCATTCCGCAAATCAGCATCAACGATAGTCTGATCAATCTGACCTCTGAAGGAGAGTGGCCGGCTCCAGGTGAGCAGCAGCAGCAACAGCAGCAGGCAGTGCACGGAAAAGGAGGTCAGTCCTCCAAAAAGTCGCGCAAAAATGCCGTTTCTGTTTCTTCAGCAGTGGCACCAACTATGTCCACTTCTTTTGTAGCTCCAGCAGTCTTCTCCGGCGAACCGGAAACTTCTGCAGACGACCTTCCGCCGCCGACCACTCTGGTGGAGCTGTACAGTCGCAGCAGTTCGTACAGTGCCGCCGCCAATCCGTACTGCCCGGCGAAGCTGCTGGTGAACAAGGCGACCAACACTTCGCCGGTGAAGCGAAAGGTGCCGCTTCCGGTAACGGTTCCAACTGCTGCCGCCGCCGCCGCCGCCGCCGCTTCGGTTCCCACCGCAGCGGCCGTCACCGTGGCCAGCACTGCCTAGAACCTTCAAAAAGTTTTTAGTGTTAGATTAGATCAGATAGATAGAGCCTACTCAACACTACTATCAACTACGCCCTCAGTTTTCTTTCGTCCAGCAGCTCGTTCAGCTCACCGATTATTGGCATTTCATTTTTCTATCATCACCGTTTTCATCACTTCCACAAAAACAGAATGCCATTCAACTTTCATTCACTTGATATCTTTTCATTTTATCGCCCACTTATATCACTCTACTTTACTCTCTCTCTCTCTCTCTCTCTCCTTTATCCCTTTCTCATCACTCACCAAAAAACCAAAAAAAACAAACAAAAAATTTCATTATAGCTAACACTCCCAACTTCATGTCATCTCTATGAAAATGTAGTTTAGATCTTCATAGTCTACACCACATAACATTATTCTTTCATTTTCGCTTCATGCTAACTTTTCACATATTTACCATTTTTGGCTTTTCATTTTTTATCATCACTTTCACTTATGCTCATCAGCACACCATTTAGCACTCGATGCTAGCTCTCACTCTCATTCCCATCACTATGTAGCATACTTTATTCTTTATGCGTTTTATTCAGCATTTTCTCAATTCTTCTTTTACGCACGCTCAGTTTCTTTTAAAGCGTTTCTAGACCCTCACAAATGTGATCAGAAATAGATTGATTAGATACCTAGCTATCAAAAAGATTCAAAGCTGGATCTAGTCGCAGTTATCTGCACCTCTACTACTCATTAAAAAAACTCACTAGAAAAAAATAGCTTCACATTGCCATATCTAGCCAAACTAAAGTTTTCATTGCCACATTTACCATTTACCGCTTTCTTTCAGTTTAACTGTCCTCCCTGTTTTTAATTATTTATTATTTCTTCACTTATATTTTAACTTTATCATAAGTAGTTTCTATCACACATGCATAAATGCATCATTATCTAAACCCAGTGATACCTCAGTTCAACTCTGCTAAGTTGACTACTGAAAAAAAGTTGAAAAACACTTCATTGAGTTGCTCTCAACTTTGCCCACCATCACCACATTCTGCCACTCTGAGCAAAAAGCAAAAAAATCATTTTTCAGCTCATTTTAGTAGTAAAATGAATTAGTTTCATTTCTCATTTTCATCTTTTCATCACCATTACCTTTTTCCCTTTATCGCATCTTTTCTTTTTGCAGTATTTTGCAAATTGACACTTTTAACAGGCACAATCTTGCACACACACTATTAGAAGCTTATCACTACAGCTATTCCTTCACCCGCTATTATCACTCGCTACATTTCTTTCACATATTATTTTGCCTATTCCTCTATCTATCATATCGTATCTAACATTGTTCTTTTCAGACTGATTCCCACTGATATCATTTTACTTTTCGCTCTAATTTTAACCTCTTAAGCTTTAAGCAAAACAACAATCACACCTTTCTCTCATCCCGCATACCAAATATCCCAATAAACAGCTGAAAAAAGCACAAAAAAAATTGTGAAATGTCATTAATGCATGGCAGCAAAAAAGGTCGTTTTGTTCAGTTAATTGTAACAAACAGTTTTTAAAGTGATCAATCAGTGGCCATCAACCTCAATTTTCTCAACTTTTCTTCTCACTTTCATTTCCACTCAAAAACTCACTTTTATCTGGTCCAAACTTTCTCTTCATATCATTAGAGCCTCTCTTTCCCACCCGCACACAAACACACACACACACTGTTAATCAGTTTTCCATATTTTCTTACAGTTTTATTATTATCCTACTATTACTTGTATTATCACTTCTATTACTTTCTCAATAACATTACAACTCAAACACCAGCGCCAGCAACTGACTGACAGTTCAGACACAAACACTTCGACAGTTTTGCTGCTAACAATGACAATGTCCGTTGCTTGATTTAAATTTGTGATTCAACAACTGTGAAACGAAACAAAAAAACTTGTGAACAACAACTGCAACAGACTGTGAGACTTGCTGCTCTTTTTTGGCTCCTTTGTTAACAATTTTTATTTTTTTCACTTGTAACTTTTTAAATGTCATAAAGCAAACACATTCAGTTTTTTAACTTAACTTATGGCTATTACCTCTGTTTTGTCAACACTACTGTAGTACTTTTAACAGATCATTTTACTGTTGTACTGTTTAACCTTATTTAATATAAAAATAAAAACTGTAACTCAAATACGGAAATGTTTGTAAATTTTATTGAAGTGAGAAAACAGGTTTCACACATTTTTAATGACAAAAAATGTTCTTCTTTAAAGTGAACAAATGGATACAATGCAGGTAAACAAAAAGTTGATTTTCTAAACACTATGAAGAGATTCACTAAAAGAGGTATAAGATAGTAAAATTGCTGTTTTTTAGATTTGAAAATTGCCCCCCTTTATCTATCTACTTTCGATTGCGCAGATTTCTCTGCTGGTTCAGCTCTTTTAAGCTTTTTCGACCTCGCTTTTTACCGGTGTAGGGAAGTTTGGCTGGGGTGTTTGTGGCTGCTGAATTTGGTTCAGGACGTTTTCTCGGTCGTCCAACGGGTCGTTTTCCAGTTGAAGTGCTGGTTGTGGCTGATGATGATGATGATGATGATGAAGTCGAGGCTGTTGTCGGCGTTTTGGAAACGACAGAATTTGTAGAGGTTATGGTCTTTTTTGTTTCCTTTTCCCCCTCCTCTTCATTGTCCGTCGCCTCATCATCAAAGTCGTCGTCGTCGTCGTCGTCGTCATCACTGTCGTCGCTGTCACTGTCACTGTCGCTGTCATCGTCGCTCGAACTATCATCATCGTCGTCGTCGTCCTCGTCATCATCATCGTCCTCAATCTCATCGTTTTTGTCTTTGTCTTTGCCCTCAGCTACTGACGAATTATCAGACTCCTTGATGGGGCCTTTGATCTTTTTGCCAATTTCACTATCAACGACTTTTTCATCTTTGCTGCTGCTGCCGCCGGTGTTATTTGGAACAGATGATAAACTGGAGGCAACATCGGCAGCAGCAGCAGTGTTCAAGTTATTTGAAGTAACAACAGTGGCCACGTTTGTCGCCACCTTTTTAGTGTACTTCCGCTTTGGTGGTGGTTGTGGTAGTTCCACTAGTGAAGACAGAGATGATGGTTTAGGTTTGGCTGCAGGCAAAACTGCGTTCGAAACTGAACTAGGTGCGTTTATGGGAGATTTGGTGATGTCTGCAGGTGAGGGTGATGCAAAAGGCAGGTGCTCAGGCTTTGCTGAATTCGGATCTGCTGGCTTAGCTTGATTTGGCAATGGTTGTTGCTGCTGCTGTTGTTGCAAACTGTTCATCCGCTTCTCCTCAGCGTCCAGCAGACTCATGATGGTCTCATTGTCCGAGTCCAGCTCGGTGACGTCCGACTTTTCCGCATCATCATCCTCCGCAACAGCATCCTCATTACCATTATCATCATCATCCTCTTCGGCGAGGGCGGCTGCCAAGGCTGATGTGCGAGGAGGATTTTCCGGTTGTTTATCAAGTGAAACTGCCGCCGCTGATCCTTTGGGTTTCCTAGGTTTTTTGGTCGTTGATGCTGCTGCCGCTGCCGTTGCTGCCGTTGTTGCCGTTGCCTCATCAGAGTCTACCACCTTGCGCTTTCGTCCTCGACCTCTGCCGACTTTGACCTCTTTAGGCTCAAGCGGTGATGAGGAAGATGAAGTTAGTTGGGCGTGTTCAGCCCCTCTTTTGGGGCCTCTTTTTGATGGAATTGAAGGAGTACCATCCTCATTTGTGGTTACTTTTGGTTTTCGCCCCTTTTTAGCTGGTGTAGGCTGAGCAGTTGAAACCACAGCCGATAAAGCTGCGGTTTTAGCAGAAGCTGCTGCTGCCGCGGCCGCTGCCGCCGCTGCTGCAGCTGCAGAGAAGAGCGGCGACCCTTCCGTTGCAGAGGTTCCGCCAGTTGCACCATACGGCAAATTGGGTCGATTTGGATTGAGATAGGGAAAGGGATTCGGACGGCCATATGGTCCCATTGAATCAGGTTGATTGCTTTGCTGATGCTGCTGCTGCTGACTTGGCGACATTTTGCCTGGGCCTGGAAACGGCTGATGAGGCGGCTGAAAGTGATGATGATGATGATAGGGCTTTCCAGCCGCAGGTGGAAAGGGATGTGATCCATGTCGTTGCTGCTGCTGCTGCTGCTGCTGATAGGCATGAGAGTACTGTTGTTGTTGTTGCATCTGCTGTTGATGCATTTGCTGCTGCTGTTGATGCACGCTCATTCCTGGTGGTCCTCGATGAGAAGATGTAGAAGAAGGGGACGAATGGGGACCAGCAGTGAGTGGCAAATGAGGATTAGGGTGATGAGGATAGTAGGGCGGTGTTTGAGGAAGTCGGTGTTGCTGTTGCTGATAATGAGGGTGATGGGGATGGGGATGGTGCATACTGGCGCTACCACTACCACTGTGGTACGGGGCATAGGTGCTGCTGTGAGAGGGGGTGACCACTGAGCTGGGGGCAGGAGCAGCTGAAGAGGTCACCGAGGGTGCAGCTGAACTGGAACCCGTAGAAAGTGAATTGTTTGCAGCAGTTCCCGTCACTGGAGGTCCTCCCCCGTTTGGTCCTCCACCACCAAGGGCCGAGCGCAAGTTGAAGCCTGTTTCCATAGGTGGCGGCGGCTGTGGATGTTTTCCATTATTTCCTGTTAGTGGCGGACCTTGATGCATTAAATGAGGAGGGTGATGAGGGTGATGGGGCTGTGAAAAAGTAGCCGTCAAAGGCGGCTCAGATGGTGCTAAAGCCGATGAGGTTGTAGCAGTTGATGATCTCGAGGCGGAGGAAGAAGAAGAATACGAAGACCAAGGCTGATAGGGAGCGTCTGCGAATAAAATTGTTAGTGCTGTAAAATTACTGAAAAATCTAATTGTGATATTTACGATTTGGATGATGCGGAAAATGCGGTCCAGAAGGAGGAGGAGGAGTAGGCGTAGATCTTGGCGATGGTTGCATGTGATGCGGCAATCCTGGGTGAGGTTGCTGCTGCTGCTGGGCATTGTAATTAAAGCTTGAAGGATGATGATGGTATGGAAACGGTGATGGTGAGGGCGATGGAGAGGGAGATGGCTGATCAGGACGAGACTGAAGACCACTGCTTTTCAATGGCGCCCCATCACCACCGGACGGCCCTGACGGCGCTGATGTTTGGCGCTGAGGCTTCACCTCCTCACCACTTCCGTTTTGATTGCTCGTATTGCACGGAGCAGCAGCAGCTGGTAAGCTGCTTTCAGCCTCAGAACGTATTTGTGGAGGAGGAGGTGGTGGTGGTGGTGGTGGTGGTGGTGGTGGTGGTGGTGGGGTTTCCGCTGCTGTTTCCGTTTCAGTGGAGCTACCACTACTACTACTGCTGCTGCTGCTGCCTTGACTGTTACTCTTTTGAAGAGGTGGCGGCTTTTCATTAGATTTCTGGTTATCAGGTGGTGTCTCAGTTGGTTGTGGTTGTGGCGGTGGTGGTGGTGGTAGTGTTGGCGGAGTTTGACTATCACCTTGAACTGGAATTTGGTTTCCATTTGAAACAGGAGGATCAGCAGGAACAGCAGCAGTTGAAACTGAGTGCCCTGAAGAAGAAGAAGTAGCGGAAAAGGACTCGTGGCCATTTCTGTCTGAATACAAAGTCTGCTCTTGGATTTGCTGTTGCTGTTGTTGTTGTGGCTGCTGCTGCTGCTGACCCTGCTGCTGCTGCTGCTGTTGATTCTGCTCGGTAATCTGCGCCAGGGCCCGATTGAAGGCCGCGAGAAAGTTGTCATCGTCGTCGCGCACCGGCTTGCTCAGCAGCGCCAACTGCCGATTGAACTCCTCGCTGGCCGCCTGAAGTGCCTCCGTCCGCTCCTTGAAAGCCCTCTCCATGGAGACGATCTCCGCGAGGGAGCGCTGCTGGTGGGCCATCAGCGAGTCGGCCTGCCGCCGCAGGGCCTCCACGCGACTTTGGCTGGCCGCCTGCCGCGGGTCGGGCACCACCAGCTCGCTGAACAGTTCGCTGATGAGGAAGTTGTTGCGGTTGAAGCGGCCCACTGAGCGGGCCTTCCGGTGATTCACCGTCGCCTCCTGCTCCTCGTAGTCGGCCGCGTCCTCGGGGTAGTAGGCGCCGGAATGGTGGTTGGATTCCAGATTGATCATGTTGGCTGGGCTGTTGTTGTTGCCGTGGCCTGGAGAGTGATGGGGTGATTTGCCACCACTGCCGCCACCACCACTACCACCACCTCCCGAGTGGTCGTCGAGGTGGATCCGTGAGCTGGATGGTCTCTGTTGTAAAAAGTGAAAATATTATCATAAGTAAAAAGATAATAAAAACACTTTTTAAATAAAAAATAAATGGTTACCTTACGACTTTTGGGTGGTCTAGCTGGACCCCCCTCGCCGCCGCCGCCGCCTCCCCTTCCTTTGGCAACTCGAGTTGGCGTTGGAGGTTCCTGAAATGATTACAATTGAATGATAAAAATAGAAAAAACAATTTTTATTATTAAAGCATTTGCACACTTACCATCGGTCGAATGGGCGGCACCGCTACCGCTGCAGGTCTGGTGGGATTAAAGCTCGGATGTCCTCGTCTTTGGCTGTAGAGGAAGGGACTGCCGCCGGAAGAACTGCTGCCAGCAGCACTGTTGCCATTGTTAAAACCGCTTGGAGGATGAGGGTGGAACTGGGGATAAGGATGAGAGAACTGAGGATGAGGAGGATGACTGGCGCCTGGATAGCTGCCGGCAAATGGAAGGTGATGAGGAGGAGGATGAGGATGAAGATGAGGATGAGGATTAGGATGAGAAGTATGAGCAGTGGAACCTAGCACCTGAACTCCTGAAAGGCCGTCCCCTGTAGCACTTCTTGAGCTGGAGCCGGACGGCAAGAACCGATGATCAGCTGGGTGGACACTGCCGTTGCCATTGCTGGTGATCGGGACTGAAGAAGAAGAAGAGGAGGAGGTGTTCATTCCAAAAGTTGATGATGCTGCTGATGCGGCTGTCGCCGTTGAAGAGACGGCAACATGCGGCACTGAAGAGGCGCTGGAGATCATGGCTGAGCGGGAGTTGAGGCAGAGAGCGTTTGTTCAGCTTTGAATCAGTGAAAACAGTGAATTGAGCTTTTTTTGTTTGAAAACTCAGTTCATAGCAAACTTTTCGGCTTTGAATTTTGGATTAGTAAGCAGGGGTTAATTAAAAAAACTGGCGATCAGTAAGTGGTGAGTGAAAGTGGCTGTTTTTGCAAAGTGTGATTAAAACTTTTGAGGATTTTTTTCTAGTGTTCTCTTCTTCTCTGCCAGAGTCGGTAAGTGAGTTGAGGTGGTGAATCAGGGCACTCACAAACCGTTGCCGCTGTCACCACCAAACTTTTTTTGCCGAACTTTTTCTCTGTCCGTTTTTTCGTCGTCGGCTCTGTTCCGCAGCAACGACGACGAAAAAGGCGACAAAGACAACGACGGTTGAAGACAGGCAACACAGCACTGCAGCACTGACTGCAACTGACTTGAGTTGGCAGAAGAAGAAAATAGGTAGAAAGAAAGAGAAGACGCTACCAGAAAAGAAACGAAGAAAAACAAAAGACAGAAGAAGAAGAAGAAGAAAATGCAAAGAGGAGGTAGAAGAGGAAGCAGAGAAACAGACAGACAAACTTGGCCTGCCAGGGGAAGAAGCAGTCAGGAAGAAGCAGAAGTCAATGAAGATGAAAATTGCCTTCTTGCCTGCCTGCCTGCCTAGCCAACAAGCTAACACAGAACCGACTATGCAAAGTTGGGTGCTTGCTTGGCTGGTCGATCGATCGGTCGATCACATACACACATTCACTCACTTTACTTTTTCATGTGAGGTCTTTCTTTTTTGTTTCTTTGCAACGACTTCACTCCACTTTGTTCACAGCGGCACACAGGGTGAACTTTGACAACGATTTTCAGAAATGGGAGGGGGGGGGGCACCAGCACCAGACAACAGGAAAAGAAGACAGTATTTTATTGGCCCAGTTGTCTTTGATTTGATTTGCTTGTCTTCTCTAGCTCTAAGTTAGCAGTTTTTGGCAGGTGTCGTTGTCACCGATTGACTAATTTTCTGACTGACTGACTGACTGTTTTGTGCAGTGTTCTGGTGGTGATAATGGTGGAATAAAAGAAGATGACAGCTCTCGATCGATTGATTTGGGTTTGTCGTTTGGCACTGCAATGTTTGCCGTCTATGCCTTCGTTCATTCAGCGTAAAAAGCAATGGCACTAAAAAATGCAAAGAATAGAATACAAAATGACAATGAGCACACGAAGAAGCTTTGAACGCAATAGCAGCAGTAGTAGTGATGAAGTGAGTACCGTTGAGTGCTATTTGGTATTGAAAAGATAATAATGATGATAACTTTTAACAGGAATCGTTGGCAGAATGCTGTGTGTGTTTGTACGACGACAATGCCGGTGTCAGTGACTTGTCGTCAGACTGTGGTGGTGGTAGTGACTGACAAATGAGTGAAAATAACAAACAATAAAACTGGGCAAAAAAGAGAGAAAGAGAGAAAGCCAAAAACACGAGGTGCAAAAAAAGTGCAAACAAAACGGCGGCGGCGGCGGCGGCAGTTGTAAAGTAGTGTGCAGTGTAGAGTAAAAAAAGTGTGTAGAGCAAAATAAATGCAGTCAATGAAAAAAGAGAGGGAGAAAAGAGAAAGAGAAAAAGAAAACAGTTTAGCTTTTAATGTTGCTGCTGCTGCTGATGGTGCCGTTTGGTAATGAAAATAATGAAAATGCACACAAATAAACAAACAAACACACACACAGACAGATTGAAGGGTAGCTGCAAACTTTGGTCACTGCGGCAAATCCTTTTGACAGTGCTGCTGCTGTTGCTGTTTTAAATTGTTACTAGTAAAGCACAAAGCACAATGCTGAGCACCAATAGCAATAGCATCAGCATCAGCATCAGCTCTTACTCTGACGTTTAGTAGTGGTAGTAGTGGCCCTTCTACCTCGAGAGTACGAGAGTAAAGGGAGCAATGCTGTCGTTGCCGATGCCGATGCCGATGCCGATGCTGCTGATGATGATGAGGGCTAACTTTGCTGCTGCTGCTGTTTCGGCTGCTGCCTCGGTCGGCTTCAATCGGCCGGTCTGCCTGAAAGAAGCTACAACTGAAGCTGAAACTGAAGAAGAAGAAGAAGAGGAGCTGCTGCTCTGCTGCAGCCCCGTAGCTTTTGCTGCTGATGCTGCTGCTGCTGCTGCTGGCAGAGGATTCCTCAGCTACACAACTGCCGCCGCCGAGGCAAAAGCAAAAGCAAAAGCAGCAGCAGCAGCAGCAGCCTAGACGACACAAGCGGCGGCGGCGGCAGCAGCAGCCCATTCACATTCACATTCACCACAGTCTCAGTCTCAGTCACAGTCACAGTCACAGTCACAGCAGCAGGCTTACCACACAGACAGCAGATACAGAGAGACAGTGGCTGCTGCTGCTGTGAAAGATGCCTATTGGCAAAGCAGTGCAATGTGCTGTGCTGTGGTGGTGGTGGCAGTGAAGATGGCGACGGTAGTGGCGGCAGCGCAACATCGGTCAGACGACACAGGCATAGGCACAAGCAAAGCAATGCACAAGCACAAGAACACGGCTTTGGGTGCCTCACCACCACCACCACCACTTTGCTTTGCTCTGCTTTGCTCGATGCCTTCAGTACCAGTACCACCACCACTACCACGACTAGTATCACCACTAGTCTAGTGCTACTACTATCACCATTACCATCGCCACCACCACCACCGCTCAGCCCATCAAAGTGATTTGACCTGTGAGCAGTGATGGTGGTGGTGGTGGTGGTGGTGATGAGGATGAGGGTGATGAGGGTGATGAGGGTGATGCTAGTGGTCCAAGTGGTGTCCCCCCCTCTCTCTCTCTCTTTCTTTCTTTCTTTTCTTTTCTTTCCTCATTGCAACTGACCTGTCAGACTGTGTGCAGATGGTCAACTGCTGCTGCTGCTGCTGTTGCTGCTGCTAGGGCCGTCCCGTCTCTTTGATGAAGGCTAACGGTAACACGAGTGATCTTGTAGTTTCCCCCTCTCTCTTTCTCTTTTCACGTCCTGGTCTTAGTTCATTTTTCTGTTTCTAGTCCTGATGTGACGAGGGTGCGGACACAGACACACAGGCCTGTCTGTGTGTGTGTGTGTTCTCGCTGGTCTGGTCTGGTCTGCTCTGATGTCTCTACTACAGCTGCGACTGCTGTCTTCTGTTCAGTTCAGTTCTGTTCTTTGCCTGTTCTCCCCCTCTCTTTTTCTGCTTTGCCCATTCTAGTTTAGTCTAGTCTAGTCGTGAGCAAGAGGTGGGGAGTACTGGAGGGGGGGGGGTACATTGATCGGATCCAATGAGGAGACGGTCCAATGAATAGAAAGAGAGAGGGGAAAAGGAGAGGGGAAAGAAAAAGACAGCAGGGTTCCTCAAAGCTAGCGAAAAGGACCAGAGAAAAGAAGGGGAAGAAAAACAAAGTTTGAGCTAGGTTGGGTTGGGTGACAACGAGAGACAGAAACAGAGACAAAGCAAGCCCGGGTGACACACGACTACTTTAGACAGTAGAGATAGTAGTACTTCTCAGTTTGGAGATAATTGTCTGACAGAGAATTTGTGTGTGTGTCGTCTGCTGACTGACTGACTGACAGCAGGGTTCAGGCAGCAGTCTCAAATTAAAGTTGCTGCTGCTGTTGCTGCTAAATCACAAATGTTCACATTTATTCTCTTCTTTCTATTCCGTAAATTCTCTTTCTATTTTTTCCTTTAAGCATAATCTTCCGGCCACCGGTCGACTAAGGAAAAGGAGGAAAAAGAATAAAAACAGGCAGCATTAGCAGCATTAGTAGAAAAGTAGAAGAAGAAGGGATTTGCTGCTGTGCTTTGCCTGGCAGCGCTGGCACTGGATAAATCAGTGAAGAGGAGAGAGAGATTGAAAAGGAGAGAGAGAGAGAGGGAGCAAATGAGCTAGCAATGGGTCTAGTGGCAAAGACCGTCCAAGCTTCTCGGCGTCGAATTTTGTCGTCGTCGTTCTCCTCGTCCTCGTCGAAACTTGAACTCTTCGAGCTCTCTCTCTCGCTCGTGAGATGGTGAGAATCAGCATTGGGCAACGGTGGCGGCAATGGCAGCAATTGAAATGACAGGACAGAGAGGCAGAGGCAGCCGACGCCGAGTGCTCCTCAGATAGACAACAACAGCAGCACAAGTGAACTGCCTAATGGCTGAATGGCTGTGCCCTGTCTGTCTGCCTGACTGTTTGTCTGTAGTTGTATCTCTATGTGAGAACTGCTGCTGCTGATGCTCACATTTAAAAGAAAAAGAAGAAGAGCAGAAAAGGAGCAAAGAAGAGATACTGACTGACTGACTGACTGTGAGCTGAGCAAGCTTGGAAGCAGACAGGCAGACAGGCAGGCATTGCAGTCCGCCGTCTGATTTGTGATGAAGGTCTCTCAGGCAGAAAACAGCATCACACACAAACAACTGATTCGGACAACAGCAAAGCAAAGCAAAGCAAAGCAATCAACTTCATCGGTTGTTGCTGTTCTTTCCTCTTCTTCATCTTCCTGACGAGAGAATCAAGAGCAGCACCGACTAGTTCTCTCACTACTCATTCCAGTCTGCCAGACTGTTTAACTTTAACCCCCTTGCAAAATGTTCTTCTCTCTTTTTCTGCCTCAGCAGACCGGCATGTCTGCTGCAGACTAAATCAGAGAGGCAAACAGGCAGGCAGGCAGTCAAAAGTTTGTCGTGCAGAAAGAGTTTTAGGAAGAAAGAGAGTAAAAGGGAAAAGTAGAAGCAGAAGATGAAGATGAAACTACTGCTTCTTCTTCTGCTGCTGCTGATCACTCTGTTCTGCTCTGCTTCTCCAGGATTCGAGGTAGTGAACTCACTGACAGTTTTACCCAGCAGAAAAAAAGAGTTACTGGAGAGACTTCTAGTCAGAGTCAGTTTTGCATTGGAAAACTTGTGATGAACAGCAGCAGCTATTACCAGTCAGTCAGTGCGGCAACATTTCTTCTCCTGCTGCTGCTGTTTTCCTTTGCTGCCCATTAAACACTAGTCTGTGTCTGTCTGTGTGCGGTGTTCATGTTCATCTGTGTGTGTGTGTGTGTGTGTGATGTCTCGCAGAAACGAGGGGAATGAGTAGTTTTCAGGCAGGCAGGGAGACAGGCAAACGAACAAACCAAAGAGTGAAATAGCCGAGGAGATGAGAGGAGAGGAGAGAGGAGATAGGAATTCCTGATTGCCCACCACCGACCAAATTACGGTCGATGTCTGCTTCAGCGGCTGCTGCCGATGCCGATGCTCTTTGATACTACTACTTGGGGGGATGCTTCGGTAGTGAGTTGTGATGCAGCTGTGCGGCAGTTCGGAACAAGGCAGTTCAGCCGTTTGCTCAAGGCTTCAGTCGTCCAACGATCGTCCTCGTCTTTGTCGTCGTTCTTCATCCAGTTGATTCGACTGCAATGGCAGCAGTCTGTGACAACGAGCCTGCTTAAGCTGTGTTTGCGGGGAGAAAAAGAAAGAATAATGTGATGGAAAGGGAAGGAAAGGGAAAGAGAGAGAGAGAGAGAGAGAGAGAGAGAGAAATTGGACGCCAGCTCTTGTTCAACTCTTGCACTCAGGCAGCAAACAGCAGCAGCAGCAGCAGCAGCAGCAGCAACAGCAGCAGCTTTGCTTTTGAGTGCTGGGCGACGGCCACTGGCCACCGACCTTGCTCTTCAGCTCCCTCTTTCCAATTCTTCTCCGGTTGCCAGAGTTTGCCAGCTCTTTTTTGCTGCTGCTGCTCAGTGTGTGTGTGTGTGTGTGTGTGTGTGTGTATTCTGCTGTTGCAATTCTTGGTAGCTGGCTGGCTGTAGTGGCCGTTTTCAGCTGAACTGGCAGACAACGTCCAAAGCACTGGCAGGCATTTGCACCTACTTTTTCTTTCTCTTTTCTCCTTTCTCTCTTTTTTGTTTGCTGTACTGCTTCTGTCTGAATGCTCGTCGGACCGTCTAAATGTCTGTCTGCTTTTCTTTTCTGTTTGAATGTCTCTGCATCTGCGACTGAATGCGTCTAGCCAGAATTTTTTTCCTTTTTGCCAGAACCTCATCTTCATCTTCATCATCTTAGGGTTTCATTTTCGCAGAATTTTTCTTCTGCTTTTTACCGTTTTTACCTTTTGTTTGCTCGTTCCTGATAAGCCGTTGGGCAATTTAGTAAAGTAGAGTACTATGATTTTAGCTGCGATTCGGTGGAAAAAAAGGAAGAAGATAAAAAGAGGGTCTGGACTGATTCACTATCGTTCTTTTTCTCTCGTTTTTATTTTTTACACATAAGCACTGGCATTGCTTGACTGCTGCTCAGTGGCTGCTCGGGGTCGAAAGTTGAAATACGAACACAGTCACACACACACAAACACACCGAGCGCTGCAATCACGCAATCGGACTGTCAGAGGAAACGGTCTACCTTGCTTTATGTGAGTGTGTGAGTGTGTGTACCTAACAGCGCGGAATTCTCGCAAAGTCGGAGTCGATCGATGTGCTGTGCTGTGCTGCCTGTGTGTATGAGCATTTTAGTGGAAGAAAAGGGCAGCTAACCAACCAACCAGCCAGCCAACCAGCTAACTAACCAACCAGCCAGCTAACCAACCAACTGACTAACAAGCTAGCTAGTTGGCTAGGTAGGTATTACCGGTGCACACACACACCGCTAACACACCGAGATAGACTTGCTGAAGAAGGTGCTGCTGCTGCTGCTGTTAGAAAAGAAAACGATAAATAAAAAGGCTGCTTAAGCAGCTTGGAGACAGAGAAAAAAAGAAAAAGAAAAAGAAAAAAAAGAAACGAAACGTTTGCAAGCACACAGACACAAACACACACACAAATTACGGCTGCCTCACCACGTCCATAACTCATCGTCGCCAATTGGCTTCGACCACGCGAGCCAGCCAGCTTGCTTCTCCATGTTGGCATCCCCGCAATCTGTCTCTTTTCCTTCCTTCTATATCTCTTTTTCTCCAGTCAAAGAATGCGCCTATCGTCTTTCTTTCCTTCCTTCTTCTTCCTTTCCGTTCCCTTTGACTCACACATTTTGAAAATTTATTTTATTGGCACCCACTGCCACAAAGCACACAACAGAAAGCACTGCACTGCACTGAATATGATACCAATTTACTTTAGATTGCTGCAAATGCCTCTGTTTGAGTCCCTAGTGACGATGGATCGCATTCGCCTTTTTTAGCGACTCGATCGCGCTCGGGTAATTAAACTGCAATTAGTCGCAATTGCTGTTACCGAGTTACCGACACCGACAGAGGAGCACACCGAGGCAGACAGACAAACAAACGAACAGACAAACGAGCAGCAATAAATCGGAAAGCTTTTGTCAGACAACTGGAAAAGGCAAATAGGAATTATTAATAATGATGATGATGATGATGATGATGATGATGATGAGAAAGTGAATGCCGACACTGACACAAAATTGGCAACTGTGGTGGTCTGCTGTTTGTTTGAAAAATTAGTGCACTTTTTTCATTTGTTTTAAGTATTTTCATTGTTTTTAAAACAAAACAAGCATTATTATTCAAAACACACATTTTAAGTAAATAAAGTGTTTTTACAAAAACATTGTTTTTTGATTTAGCAAAGTTTTATTTAATTAAATTGTTTGTAACTTTATATAAGCATATTAAAATTTATAATTGCTCTATTTTGCTACAAAAAAATTCTTGAATTTGCATACCCACAATTGATTTGTTACAGTCTGCTTTTATTTAATTTTTATTGTTTAACATGTGTAAACAATTTTCAACGCTCCTGTTTTGTTTGAAAAGAAAAATGAGCTTTTTAACAGCTTTTTGACAAGCAATGACACATAAATTTAATGGTGTTATTAAATTGTTAACAATGTAAAGAATACAAGCAAAAAGTTGTTCTTTTTCTCCACTTACACTGTTTTTTATTTAGTCTGTTTTTATTAATACGATTATTGCCCGCTAACTTATTGAGTAAATAACTGTAATGGTTTTTGTATTAATAGTACTTGTGTGGTTTTATTTTTTGTTATAAAAATGTAATTTAAATTTAATTTACTTTAAACACTTTCATGTGTTTTTATTTGTCAAAGGAGTAGTTTTAACTTTGTGTAACATTTTAATGCTATTTGTATTTTAAATGTGTTTTGTATAAAAAATATTTTATTGATTTTTGCAAAATAGTTAAGTTTTTTTGTACACTTAAACATTTTTATTTAGCAACTTTTCAATTAAATTTTTTTAATATTTTGTTTAACATAAAAACTAATTAATTTTATTAAAAAAACAATTAATATTAAATGTTTCAATACTTTCTGCTACATTAGCAGTTTTAGTAACTACAAAATAATTAAATCAATTAAAATTGCTTACTCATAGTACTTTTTTTATAGTAAAGTTTGAATTAAAAATCAATACAATTTGCCATTTCTGCAAAAAACAAAAAACTTTAAAAATTAAAATCGATTTTAAATTGCAACATTTTTCGTAAGTTTATATTTGGCAAATTAGGTTAATAACCTCGTGTAATTTTTATTTAGTAAATTAATTTAAATATTGTTAACTTTTAAATACAATAAAAAATTTTTAAGTGACTGTTGTCATGTAAAAATTAAGTTCATCATTTAAATTACTATGTTTTAATGTTGATTTGTCTAATACATTTTATTGATCATTTCCTTTGTGTTTTCTTAGGTTTAACAACAAAAGACTAGCCATTTCCGCCATTTTAACAAACTGCCTTTTTCTGATTGTAAATTGTGAATTAAAAATCATTAATTACCAGATTGGTGATGTTCATCCCAATGTGAATAATGTAACATTAGATAATAAACATTCATTTGTTCAAAACCACAAACAGACAATGTTTCAATCTTTTAAGTAGAACAACAATAGAAAAACTGATTTAGATTATAAAGATAAAACTGTTCAGAATATAAAGATTAATAGCCAGTCAATTTCATCACATTTTTTCACACCTGCAAAATCCCCTGACCACACAGGCTATCACTGCAATTTATCTGATAATGATGAAGATGATGAAAATGATCATCATCTTTTTATGACTTTTGTTTTCCTAATGCACATTTGGCGGTTGATTGCCTTTTAACTTAATAAACTAAATTGATTTTAAACATTACAAAAATGATTTAATTATTTTACGTTCAATCAAATGCTAAAGACAATATTTTTCCGTTAGAGCACAAACGTTTATTTTTTTGTTTATTTAGCTATATAACAAAGCAAAAAGCACTCAAACGTGTCACAAACACAAACTAACAAGCTGCTATTTTTTCAGTTAATTAGCCTGTCAACTGATAGCGTCGTCGTCGCCTTTCAATTTATTCAAGTGTTTTGCAGAGAAAGTTATATCATATAATCATTAGGTGTAATTAGGCGCCCAGTGTGATTAATTACTAGCACCACTACCACTATCACCATCACCATCACTTTATCCATTGGCACTTTACGCTATTTTTGTGCCATTATTTTTTACTGTTGTTGTTGCTGCTGCTGATGGTAAAGGAAAAAGATGCCTAAAACCTCGGCTAAAAGCTTTTGTGTAAAGTGCTCATCTTTGGGGAAAAGGAAGCATCAAACATAAGCCACAACTGGCTGGATCACTACCACTTTCACTTTTCCAGGAACCAGCTTTTTTGCCAGCAGCCAAACGGCCAGCCAGCCAGCGAGCAGACAAGTTCATCTGTATTTTTTAATTTTGCTTAAATAAACTAAATCTTCTCTTTTCGTCGTAATAGTGAATTTAGTCATCTTTCTGCTGCTGCTGCTGCTGCTGCTGTAACTGCGCGTGTTTTGCTGCCTGGACCGTAACTAGGCAGCAAGGCACGACGATGACGAAAACATTAGAAGGCATCCGATTACTAATTTGCAATGCTCGGCACAGAGAAGTGGCGGGCAAGGATAGCCTCTATTAGATTACCAACGTGTATGATGTGCAAGAAGTGGATTCAACACGGGCAGAAATGGCCGACGATACAGCACTTTTTCTTAACGGCTAAAAAGCAGCCTAAAGTAATAACTTTCCTTTTATTCACTTATGTGCATCAATTTGCTGTTCACAGTACACTTAAAGTGGTGTCACTTTCAAACGACGACGACAAAGTGGTGATAGTAGTGTTCAGTTGATCTCCACTCTGCAAAACAACAAAGTGCTAAGTGGGTTTCTGGAACTAGAAGAACTTGAAAAAGTAAACCTAAAATTTTAAATGTTTTGAAATCAGAAAAAAGTGTAAATACGCAAATTCGGCCTGACAACGATCGGAAAAACACATTTTTTAGAAACGGTTCAAAAAGCATCAACAGCACTTGAGTTTTGATCAATCTTTGAAACAGCTGCAAAAGAAAAAAAGCACTCAATTGGGAAAAAAGTGTCGGGTAGAATTAGTCACAGTAGGCACACAGACAAACATCATTCATACATAAACATACAAGTTATCCCGTTTTGATTAGGTACAAAGTACTTCTTTTTGTGAGCAATTTTTTTCTGCAGCCATAAAATGACCACAGTACATCTCGCAGTCAGCCTATTCAATCTAGCGCACTAATAATATGCACGGTACTGAAACTGCAATGCAGCATTGCAAATGAGGCAGAGTTATACAGGCAGAAAAGTTGGGCAAAAAATGAAAAATTGAAAAGCAAACTGTGCATTTACTTACCATAGTGCTAATGTGTGCGCCTGCCTGGTGAAGTGTTAAAGAGAGTGCTGCAAATTGAGGCTTAATAAACCACAACAACTTAATAAAGTAACTTTTTGTGTGCATTTTAAACACAATTTGTTTTTCCTTGTATTACAGCAAAAAATTCACATCTTTAGCTTTTTGGTAATTAATAGCAACAACAACAAGCAGCAATCACTGTCACTATTATCGTTACACCGCCAACATCACAGCATTACAAATTACAACAACTACAACCAAATCAATTTTCACTTTGATGTTTGCCCAGTGATCAAATTGCTTTAGAAGAAACATGAAAAGAAAAACAACCAAACAAAAAAAACATAAAAGCTATTACCATCAGCTAAATCTAAGCTATTCCCAAGCGATGCGTTTGAGAAAATTGAGAAAAACGATCTCACACTGCACAAAGGCACTAGAATAACAGCTCGCTTTTTTCTCTTCACTTGCTGTACAGTATACTATACAGTGTACAGTACAGCAAGTCACACCACTTTATACTGAAAACTTTTTCAATGTGTTGATAAATAAACTTGCTTCAATAAAGAGCGCCCCTAAAACGATAAACATTTACACGCTCACTTTTCAAGACTCTATTAGAAATGCAAATATTTTAAATTAAAAAAAATTTTAAAACGATTTAACATGGTAAACAAATAAAAAATACAGTTTTGTTTCTAGTCATTTTGTATTTTAAAAGTATTATTAATTGCAAACTGTTTTAACAATTCAATGAAGAAAAAGTGCTAATACACAAGAACAACATTCAAAAGAGTTTTTATTTATAAACGGTGATTCAATTCATTGCCGCATCAGCCGATGCGGGTGAAAATGATGATGATGATATCTTTTTTATGTGTTTTTGTTTTGTTTTTGTTAGCAGTTAAGATGTTTTAGTGGTTTAGCTATTGCAAAATGAAAAATAGCAGCCAGACTAGTTTATGCTTGTTAAAAAGGTCGTAAATTAGCAGTATTTTAGTTTTACTGTCTCATTGGCTCCTTTATTCAATTGGATTCAATTTGTGATGCTATCTCAGCAAACTAAACTTTATTTTTAATTTTTAAATTTTTGTTTGTTTTAATTCAGATGTTAGCTATACTATCTATACAACACAGAACAAGCATTTTATCCCAAAATCAACATTTTATCATGTCAAAACGTTTTGCAAATAATTGTTTTGTGCTTGTAACTTAGAAAAATTTGCGACAATTTTAGTGCTTAATGAGAAGATCAAATTATCATCAGGTAATGTAGTTTTTCCTTTTCCGTTTTTTTAAACTAGCCATTTTTTTGGCAGTTTGCAGTTTTCACGGTAAATGGCGCACAGATTATGTGTTGGCTCAATTGGGGACCGGATAATATGTACAAAACGACACACTTCCCGAGTGGCTGATGATGGCTCAATTTACCGATTTTCACTGGCAAATTAGACATCGGCAGATGATCACTTGTAAGCGACAGCACTTCTACTATCTTCTTCTTTTTTTCTCGCTAAAACACCACTTTTATGCTTTCACTTTCAGCAGTCAATTGTTTACCTGAGTTGCAACTTTGATAAAATAGAAAAGGAAAAAGAAATTGTTGCGGCTGCTCCAATTGACCGAACAGGCACAGTTTGGGTGCCCTGCAAAAAAAAGGATACAAAAAGAAGTAAAAGATGTGTTTGGTTTGCTGCTCTCGCGGCAAGGCACAACAAAACAACAGACAAAAGAAAAAAGAAAGAGAGAGAGAGAGAGAGAGAGAGAGAGAGAGAGAGAGAGAGAGAGA
>JAALOO010000179.1_pt1 | contig 55330 bp, 52 predicted proteins | sample 7257641 | NCBI WGS metagenome assembly JAALOO01 (sample SAMN14085613, study PRJNA598686) | mite metagenome | biome: ENVO:01001000; feature: ENVO:01001002; material: ENVO:01001226; isolation source: single female mite from University of Michigan culture on fish food culture... ...
ACTATTTGCGGCAAAAAGTTCGGAGAGACTCATCGTTCAATCGATTGAGTTCCTACAGGGATCTGCACGTCATATTTAATAAGAATATCACGTATCTTTTCTACACTCCCCATCTCCAGGATATCTTCCATAGCGATGGAGATTCCGTACTGGGTTTCCAGTTCGGTCACCAGCAACAAATGACTGGTGGAATCCCATTCAGCTATACCTTGATATTCCAAATCTTCGGTAACAGTACTGACGGGGATTTCAAACGCTCTAGCGAATGCTTCGTAAAAGTGAGGTGTTGATTGCATAATGAATATATTTGTTTTGTTTATGAATAATTAAATTTTCGTGTGTTTCCAACTCCCTTTGCGAAAGATGATGATACAAGCTATAGCTAGGATGAGTTCAGATATTACGATAGCTATAAAAATACCATTGGGACCAATACCCTGCATTACACCTAAATAATATGCAAGAGGAAGTTGGGCAATATAAAACATAAGGATATAAAGGCCGGTAACAATCAGGACGTCACCTGCCGCGTTGAGTGCTCTGGAAATAACCATTGTATAACCTAGTAGAATGTAAGCTATGGAAATGAAGTGAATATAAGTTGTACTATGGAGCAGGACTTCTGTGTTCTTGGTGAAAATGCGAAGAACAGGGCTGGCCAGATAAATCCAGCTAACACCGATGGCAATAAGGAAGAACATATTTAACATACCAGCACGCCATACCGATTTTTCAGCACGTTCGGGTTTCTTTGCTCCAAGATTTTGACCTGTCAGTATTCCTGCCGCGTTACCTATACCCCAAGCAGGCATGGTTCCCACCGAGGCAATACGTTGAGCTAGGATATATCCCGCTAAAGCGTTTTCGCCAAAGTGTGCAACGATCTTGATCATAAACAGCCAACTGGATGCCGGGATAAGGAATTGCACGGTGCCTCCAATGGCTAAACGCCCGATCCTCTTGATGATCGTCAGGTCTATGCCGAATTGTTCTGCTGTTATTTGAAGAGCTGTTCTTTTAGACAGGAGGTACCATGCCTGATAAGCGACACCTATAACACGGGCGAGGAGCGTAGCAATACCCACACCCATAAGCCCATAAGATGGTAAAGGCCCCCATCCGTAAATAAATATGGGACAAAGCACAATATTTAAGGCATTGGATACCCACAGTATACGCATGGCAGTCGAAGCATCTCCTGCGCCACGGAAAACCCCATTGATCACCGTGCGAAGGATAAGGAATCCGCTGGAAGCGAACATAATTTGAGCATAAGCACTCCCAGAGTTTACGATATTTTGCGATAAGCCAAGTGTGCTTAGAATGTCTGTGGCATTGAATGTGCAATAAATGCTGATTAGGCCAGCAATTGGCACAGTTACATACAGTAACTGTATTACTGTTGTACCTGCTGCCCTAAAGTCTCGTTCTCCAATTCGCCTGGAGACAAGTGAAGAGCCGGCAATTCCCAGACCGATCGATACCGAATAACAGAAGGTAATAAATGTTGTCACGGTTCCCGCGATCGATATAGCCGAGGTTCCTAGCTGGCTTACAAAGAACAGATTGGAACACACAAATAGAGACTCCATCAGCAGCTCCATGACCATTGGAACGGATAGCATAAAGATAGCCTTATTGATACCGCCGTCTGTGAAATTTTTCTCTTTGCCGGTTAAAGCCCTGCCAAATGATTTTGTGATTGTTATGGCCATCGTGATCGTTCTTTTCATATCCCCTTTAGCGCTATTTGAGATTGTTCTAACTCATATAGCGGATTGGGAACAAAACCACTTTTTTTCATATGCGGAAAATCGCTGGTTTCTTCGTAACCGTTGTATAGTCGTCTACTATTGAAAATTAATCGTTTAAATTCGGGAGTGAACATGTCATATGTTTTGAATTTTTCAGACAGTTCTGGATGTTCATTTTGGTAGGAATGCACCACATTAGAAACGTTATCCCAAAATTCCTTCGAGGTATACCCTGTAGTATTTTCAAGAACATGACTGAAATAGCGAAAAAAGGCATCGAATACAGCAATTAAGATGGTCAGTGGCGCATTTTCGGGGTTGGGGCTGGCGATGAACATCTTCTCTATGAATTCTTGCGGTAACACCTTTTTGCTTTCTTCATTGACTAAAATGTCACCGACAAAATCCTGAAGAGCAATACGCACCGGTATATTATCTTTTAGCACCACGATAACATTCTGACCATGAGGGTCTACACAAACCGCATGTGCATAATAAATTTGCAGAATCGGTTTTAGGAAAGCATTTAGGTATTCTACGATCCATGCTTGGGTGCTTAGTCCGGATTTCAGGATGAGTTCCTGGACAAGACTTTGTCCATCATTATCTACATACAGCAGAGCAGCCATGGTTATCGGTTTTTCTTCTTTATTAAGGAAGCTGAAAGGACTTTCACGCCATAAAACACCTAAAAACTCATTGTATTGATATGGCGAATCGGAAATGCTGCTAAAATGTGAATGTGCGAAACTCACTGTGGCCACTTCGCCAAGGAGAATAAGTCCGGATTCCTGTAAGTAAGGATCAGAAAGTAATTTTGCTTTTAACCACTCGGTCAGTGCAGGAGCTATTGATAGCTGTCTGGGAGTAAGTCCCCGTATATGACTTGTGTTTAATATCGATGTCGCGGTTTTGACATAGAGTTTAGTGGGTGTGCTTGCATTGAAAAGTGTACGTATACTCTGCTGTGGACTGTACAGGTCATCGCTGTAGGCCAATGGAACTAATCGTTGCCGTGCAATATCTGGTGCAAACTGAATAATGAGCTTATTCTGCCACTGCCAGGGATGCACGGGAATATATAAATACTGATTAGGGTCGAGCTTTTTATCACGTAGTCGGTTCTCGAAACAGTGTAAGGTCTTTTGTCCTAACTCATGCCTATACATAGATGCGAAATCCCGATCGGAAGTCGTTTTTGCCACTATACTGTCTCGGTGGGCCGCTAACCAAAATAAGTTAAATTTTTGATCAGCTTCTGGTGTGAAACGCAGATAATCCGCTGCATTGAAGCCAATTCTACCTTTATTAACGATGACCCAGGGATGCCCGTCTAGGCAGTGCTCAATAGTCTGGAAATCGGCATCGGCCAATTTGTGCGCTGGTAGTCGTCCGACACTATGAATATACGCATCGGCATATAAAGTATGGATTAATTCTTCCACGTAATGGGTTAACGTAAAGGAGTCAACACCGAAGGTCTGTTGCATGTCTTGAAAGAATCGCGCAACATCAACGCTCACGGTCAATTCTCCATTTATATTTCTTTGGATGCTGTTGCTGTCAATATGCCAAAAATTGAGATAGCTCTGTTTAGCTAAAAAAGTATAATATATATCAGGTAGATCACTGTGTAACACAAAATGTGTATATCCCTTATCATCACCTTGCATAGCAATAGGTTGGGCCACGTCCTCCCGCATTAGTTCTGCTAGGGCTTTTGCAAGCAATCGTCGGTTTGCAGCGTCCCATATATCCGCGGTGAGATGTGCTGTCATCTGATCTGAATATTCTTGATAAATCATATGTTGCTTTTTTTATCTGTTAGTTGTGTGCGAGCGCGTTTTTTATAGAATATTCTTTTGCGTCTGTCGATGTGTATTCTTTGCTATTATCAGTGTCTACGCCAAACTGTTGGAATGCGATTTTTGTTTCCAGGGGATAGACGGTTCGCCCGAGAAGTTGATTGATAATATAGGAATTACGATAGGCGCCCATACCTAAGTCTGGTGTGACCAGTCCATGCGTGTGTAGTTCCGCGTTTTGGACAAAAACCTCGCGCCCCTCTTTGTCTATGGCGTAGTTGCGATGCACATTCAGCATGCCATTTTGCAGACGGTCGATCCTATCAGAGATGCCTTGCAGCAGCGAGGGTTCCGTATATTTATATCCCGTAGCTAAGATGACAAAATCTGAAGTTGCGTTAAAAGGTTGTTCAAGTTCGGAATGGGTAAATTTTAGTGCAAGCTTTCCATCATTTGTATGTTGTAGATCTGTCATCTTTAGATTAGAACGCATTTCGATCGAGATCTGCTCATTGGTGAGACTCAGTTCATACATCTTTTCGAACAATTCGTTGATAAGATCCTGATCAATTCCTTTATATAAGCCACTTTGCTTAGATAATAAATCCGCTCTTTTTTCAAAGGGAAGTGTATGAAAATGATCTGCGTATTCAGGGGAAGTCAGTTCCAAGGTCAGTTTGGACCGGTTATCCAGAGGGAAAAAATGTGATGATCGGGTATACCAGTGCAACGATAGACCTTGTTGAGTTAATGGAAGAAGATCTCTGAATATTTCGGCTGCACTTTGACCAGAGCCCACAATCGTGACTTTATCTTTTTGTGCGATCTCGTCTTTATGGTAAAGGTAGTCCGATGTATGTATAGCATTTTCATGGGATTTTCTTTCAATAAAAGGAGGTAGGGAGGGGGAAGTTCCGGTGCCAAGAACTATCTTTTCGGCGAAGTAAACTTCTAATTCCTGCGTTCGTATATTTTTGACTGAAACTTTGTAGACACCATCTACATACTGTAAATCTACAACACTTTTCCCAAAATGACAGTTTGATAGCTTTGCTGCGACCCATTGACAATAAGCATTATACTCTTTGCGGAAAATGAAGAAATTCTCACGGATATAAAAACGATAAATTGTACCTTTTTCTTTTAAAAATTGAAGAAAGCTGAAGGGGCTACTGGGGTCTGCCATAGTCACCAGGTCTGCCATAAAAGGTACTTGAAGGGTTGCATTTTCCAGCATAATGCCAGGATGCCAGTTGAAAGAACCGTTTTGGTCAAAGAAGATGGAAGTAATATCCTCGACGGGGTGCAGTAATGCTGCTAACCCAAGATTGAATGGGCCGATGCCTATACCGATGACGCCGTATATGTTTTTTTGAAGCATATGATTGTCCTTAGTTGTTTTTCGTTAATATGCGTTCCTCTTCTTGCGCTATTTCGGCCGCCTCGGGAAATTTATTCCAGTACCATTCGCGGTAGCAAAAATTGAGATTAGCTTTTTTGTGTGGCATTTCGATGACTTTCTCAATTTTGAATCCTACATGCGCTTTGTTCATCATCGAGGCCATGGAATCGACAGCACCTTCACCAATCATTTTTCCAACGCGGGGTTCACTAAAGACAAAATCCATCATGGATCGTGTGGAAGGTGATGCATATTTGAGTTTTGGATCGGTGGGCGCTATAAATTGATGGGTGCCATAATCCGAAGGCATTACATCATAATAATTTCCTACGATATCACGACTTGCCCAGTACACTTCAATGTTAAAAGTTGGAATACCATTTGCCTCTCCGATGTAGCTGTGCGATGAATTCCCTGCAAGGGTCTGGCGGTAATAACGCTCTAGTTCACGTAATGACCAGTTCATTTTCCAGATTTTTATCGCATGTTCTCGATGGAACCATTCGTGTAACATCTCCATGTCGCGATCTAGATCAACGGGCCGCAGGGTGATCGTAACATCTTCTTTTTCGAAGTATCGCCGGTATGTTACATCAGGTGATCTAGGTTGTAACAAACGTGGTGAATAAAAGTGTGTATTGAGCGGATTCGGCTGTTTACGATATACGGCAGGATTGCTGCGTGGTGCACTTGCTTCGTCCATATTTAGGAGATTTGTCAGCAGGTTGCCTTTAACAACCAGTTTGGAGCTATTAAGTAGATGGGCAGTTAACCCTGTCTTGTCTTGTGGAGCTTCTTTTAGGATGGCCTGATAGAGCATTTCGATCAGTTGAGTTTCGGAGGCCAGCCCATTTTTACCAAGAGCGCTTATTATTCCAAAAATATTGTTGATGATTAGGTAATATCCCCAAAAATTGATCATTCGTGGCTCAGCGATGAAAGAGCGGCTTTCCTGACCAAATCCCGGAATGATGGCCTCCAGCTCTTCCGCTATCCCCTGCCGGAAAAAATAACCTTGGTTATCACGGAAATATATTTTTTTTGGAAAAAGATTCTCATCCATCTCAAGAAGGATGTTCTGTTGGTGGAATTCAGATCCAAAGCCGTACGTGTTGAAAATTCCGATTAATGGGGCAATTGTTACAGTAAGATATTTGTTAAACCAGGCAATGGCTGTTTCAGTGATTGTGTTTTTTGTTAGTCCAGCAGCTTCTTCGATGAGCTGCGTGATTCGCGGTTTGTTACCGAGCACACTGTCTTGTGTCAGTGAAGCTACCAGTCCAATGTTGCGCTCGGCAGCATCGCCAATGAAAGGGTTTTGACGAATGCTGGTACTAAAACCTTCGATGATTTGCCCATTATAGCGGACAGCAATGTAAGCCGGATCTGTGATCAGGTGAACCTCAGGGTAGGCCTGCTTTAAGTCTTTTCCCCATTTGCTACGCATCAGCAATGCAGCTTCGTATCCACGATTTAATTCGTGCAGATAATTCACGCGGAAAGAGTTCGTTATTTTCACATGCAGTGAAAATTTATACATCCACTCACTTTGCGCGCTATACACCGTTCGTACCGATGATGTTGCTGTGAATGTTGGGCCGCACAAGCCTACGCTTTGTAGCAGACCTTGTTGTTGCATACTCTGTACAGCTTTGTCTTGCAGTAAGTAATCGGCTTCCCAGGGATGGGTTGGGACGACTTTCCATTCGGAGAATTTGGCTAAAAGTATTTTAATCTGTGGAGATGCATATGTCTGAAGATCTTCACGTAACCGATCAGTGATTGCAAAATCTTCGGCACATTTCTCAATAATGCAGTCTGGATGGATTAGGAAATAGTGGAGTTGAAACCTACCATTTGTTTCGGGGGAATATTGTTGTCGTTGCTGCTCATCAAATCCTTCCCTGCTCTTGGTTAGCGGATGTACGCTATGACCTAATACAAGCGATTGTTCAGCCTCAATAAATGTTTGCCGCGCAATATTTACCTGCCGACCACTGCAGGCCAGGGAGTCCAGATAAAAGGTTAAATTTGAAATACTGTTTGCCAACCGCTCCTTCATATAACTGGCATCAGCATCTGGGTATTCTTGTTTGGCATATAAGGCCGTTATATCCAAGAAATCTTCAGCCGTTAATTCTCGTATTTGGTCATCGGTAAACTGACGTGAAAATACAGGTACACCAAATTGATGAACACCCGCCATAGAGTAATAGTCTAAAGGTGCAAAAATTTCGATTTCCAAATCGCTAAAATCAAACCGCACAAAACGGGTGTATCCTGTTCGGGCAATGTATGCCGCAAGCGGGGCGTCATATTTCGGGACCCCTTCATATTGACTCCAGTTGGAAAATTCTCTACAATAGCTGTTTAAGAGTGCTTGGAAATTAATTTGCTGTGCTAGCGTGCGTAATAGATTGTTGTTGGTAGGCATCTGCGTGATATTTGATAAAGTTTAAAATCTGTTGGATATCGTAGGTGGTTGTCAACGGATTGAAGATGGTGAACTTCAGATAGAAATGTCCGCCGACTTTGGTACTGGCCAGCAGGACTTCTCCGCTGTAAAAGAGCTGCTCTTTGATGTATAGATTAAGTTTGTCCGGGTCGACTAAGGAACTTGCTGGTAGTTTGCGGAACACTAATACGCCAATGTCCGAGTGACAGAGAAGTTCAAATTGAGGGTCATTATCGAGTAACAGCGCTGCTTGTTTCGTGGTTTCAATAGTTGCTTCGATGTAGTTTCCCAATTTTTCTTTTCCTAGATAGCGTAGGGTGAACCATAGCTTTAGTGCGTCGAATCGTCGTGTGCTCTGTACGATCGACTTGTTGATTTGTGCGGGAAGTTCATCGTAATCCTGTTCTTTTGGATTGAGGTAGTCCGCATGATGTTTGATGATATTTAGGTGTAATTTATTTTTGACTAGAAATGCGCTACTGCTAATTGGCTGGAAGAATGATTTATGGTAATCGATGGTGACAGAATCTGCTCGCTCGATCCCGTTGAGTTTATAGCGGTGCGTATCGGTAAGTAGTAACCCGCAACCATAAGCCGCGTCCACATGTAGCCATAGATGGTTCGCTTGGGCAATATCTGCGATATCTGACAGTGGATCGATGTTGCCGAAATCTGTCGTGCCTGCCGTTGCAACGATAGCAATAGGGATGTTTCCCTGTTGCGCTTCTCTTGATATTGCTTCCTCTAATTTTTCCGGTATCATCCTGAACCGGGAATCTGTTGGCACTTTTACAATAGATTGCTCGCCGAGTCCCATAATAGACGCATTTTTATGGTTACTGAAATGTGCTTTCTCGGATACGAAAATTCGGAATCGGTTTGCCTCTTTAGGAGAGCCGTTAAGCTTGATGTTCCAACCGAGGTATTGCAGTGAAAAATAATCTCGGGATAGTAGGAGTCCCATTAGGTTGCTCTGTGATCCCCCTGCGGTGAATATCCCATCACAGTCTTGCCCAAAGCCGATACACTCACCAGTCCACTGGATTAGCTTTCGCTCCATAAATGTGCCGCCGGCACTTTGATCGTACGTGTCTTGCGATGAGTTTATTGCGCTGATAAGGACTTCGGCCGCAAGCGCAGGTATGACCACTGGACAATTCAGATGGGCAATATAACGAGGAAGATGATAAGCAGTAGCATGATCTATATAGATTTCTTTCACTTCGCTCATCAGAGTTTGGTAATCGCTAAGGGGAACATTTAAATTTATTGCTTCTACTTTCTTCTTTATCTCTTTTGGCCGGATACCGCTGAAGGGTTTAGTCGTAGTTTTCAAAAAATCAGTAACGGACTGTTGTGCCAGGTCAATAGCGCTATTATATTCTGCTATGGATCTTTCATTGAAAATGTCCTGTTCAAAAGCGTGCTCGTCACTTTTCTTGCGTGAGGTAGGATCTCCTGTGGTAGGTATAGTATGCATGTTTTTTAGGGTTAAAATGAAAAAGTGATTTATTGAAAATACGTTACCTTCTGTGAAATTGGGGTACGCTTACGTTTGACTTGTCTTTCGGTGGCCGGTACACCTATGTAAACCAAGCCAAGAGATTCTTCATTTATATCGTTACAGAATTGGGAGACAAAATCGATTGCGACAGGTTTGGAGCTCCAATAACTACCCAGTCCGTGAGCTGTACAGCTGAGTGCAATATTCTGTACTGCGGAAGCTACAGCCGCTAATTCTTCCCATTCTGGAACGATATTTTTATTATCCTTTAATAGAATAATTCCAATTAGAAAAGCTGAATTTAATGGGTACTTTTTTAAATAATCTAGTTTGTTAGCAGCAACATCTGATGGAAATGTTCTTGAATAATATTCCCTGTAATAATCAGCCATATATTCACCGTAAGTGCTTATATAGGTGTTTTCGAACACAATAAATCGCCACGGTTCAGTCATTTTATGGGTGGGCGCCCAAGTGGCGTTTGTTAGAATTTCTTTTAATATATCTGACTTAACATCTTGTTTTTCAAATTGATTTGCATATACACTTCTACGCGTACGTATTATCTCGGTAATCGATTTCAGATATTTATCCGTATCTGAACAGGGGAATATTGTGTTATCATTCTTCAGCGCCATATTTGTAATTTATTTTAATATTTACTTGTTATTTCAAACAGATGTAAATACATTTGTTATAATTCTTATTTAGACTTATTAAAAACAAAGCTATGTAGTAATTTTAATAAACCAAAGAAAAATGAAAAAAAAATTATTAATTGAGTGTTTTTTACTTAGAAGAGCGTGTTTAAGTTTAACAACAACATGTAGACATCTTATTAATCATTAAACGTAAAATTTATGCAACCTTTAACTAGAATTTCCGAGGGTTCCGCGACATTTAGGGAAGAGCCTCAAAAAACGGTAACACCACGTATTATAGACATTACCTCGCAAGAGAGAGCTACATTGAATAGGGTAGCAGATCTTTTAATGAAATCCTTCGGTTCATGTGAAGATCCCGAGTTTATATCAGCACTTCATTTATATGCTTATCAGCTATTGCCCGAAAGAATATCGAAGTTACTGACATACTTTGGAACAGATTTTTCCCAGGAGCAATATGGTGCATTGATCTTTCGAGGTTTGGTGGAAGTCGACCAGGAAGAGCTGGGATGCACGCCCCCGAATTGGCAATCTGCTGATTATTCAAAGCTGAATAAGTTTGGTTTCATCTGCTCATTATTGCATGGCGCTGTGCCTTCTAAGCCTGTGCAATATTATGCCCAGCGAAAAGGCGGAGGACTATTACATGCTGTTATTCCAGACGAAAAACTGGCCAGCTCACAGACAGGGTCAGGATCGAAGACCGATCTGTACGTGCATACAGAGGATGCATTTCTGTTAAATCAGGCCGATTTTTTGAGCTTCCTATATCTGCGGAACGAAGAACGTGTACCTTCAACCTTATATTCTATACGCTCACATGGTCAGATAAATGAAACCCTTCAAAAGCTATTCGATCCCATATATAAATGTCCAAAAGATGCTAATTATGAGCGTGCTATAGAAGATGCGGGGCCAACTACTTCGGTCCTTTATGGGAATCGGGAGTTACCCTTCATGCGTTTTGATGCCGCGGAGCAAATATTCAGTGAAACGGCTGGACAGACCAGTCAGGCAATGGCCAACTTGATTGATTTCTGGAACCAGGCCAAGCAACATGTCAATAGTGATTTTATACCCGAAGCCGGCGATGTTGTTTTTGTAAATAACCATCTGTGCGCCCATGGTAGGAGTGCATTTGTTGCAGGCCAGCGTGTAGAAAATGGACAGGTAACCAAATGTGAACGGAGACAAATGTTGCGGATGATGAGTAAATCAAGTTTAATTCATATTCGCGCTGTCACAAAAGCCAGCGATCCATATTTTATTATAGAAGAACACTTAGGAAATATAAGTGAACTTGAGAATTGAAAGACTTAATATTTCGGTTGAACGGTGCCAGAAGAGTGCTTTTTCTTCGCGGTACAAGATATTAATGTATTTCGTTTTCATCAAGCGTTATTATTTTACCATATATTATTTTTAATTAATCTAAATAATATCTAATATTGCGTCGTATTTTTAAATCAATATTAATTTATGAAAGCAATATATACTCAATTTATAATTGTGGTTTGTTTGGTGTGCTGCGTTGGACAGAGCGCGGCGCAGCAAACAGATCAAACGCTGAAGGGTGTCGTCTCGGACATAGCAGGAAATACGATTGAACAGGCTACAGTTTCGCTCAAAGGCACATCGGTCACCACTAAAACCTCTGACGATGGTCGTTTTTCTATTCCTGCAGCTGTAGGTCAGCATATTATACGTGTATCGAGCGTCGGATATCTCCCATACGAGGCGATCGTGGAGGTAAAACAGAACCAGAATACACCTTTACAAATTGAACTGCATAAAACGTCCTCGAAAATCGATGAAGTAATTGTTTCGGCGAGCAGAAAAGTTGAAACGCTCACCGAGACTCCTGCATCGGTTACGGTGCTTAACGCGACAGATATCGAGCAATTATCTATCATAAGCCCAAATTTTGGCAATATATTGGGATACGCGGTTCCCGGTTTAGGATCGCCAACAAACAATACGGGGAATTACGGACAAACATTACGCGGTCGTAATGTGCTCGTTTTAATAGACGGGATTCCGCAGTCATCGCCGTTGAAATCTGCAGGGCGGGAGATCCGTTCTATAGATCCCACTGTAATAGAGCGGGTAGAGGTAATCAAAGGAGCGACCGCCATTTATGGTAATGGTGCGGATGGCGGGTTGATCAACTATATAACCAAATCGCCAAAGGCTGGCCGTACATTCGGAGGATACAGCCAAGCAGGACTGTCGGGTAACACCAAAGGCGATAGTACTTTGGGATACCGCTTTTCTCAGCAGTTCTATGGTAAAGTAAATAAATTTGATTACCTGGTGAGTGGTACCTATGAGAAGACAGGCGTATTTCGTGATGCGCCAGGTGAAGTTATTTCACCAGAATACGGTCTTGGGGAAACTAAAAGTTATAATGCATACACCAAGCTTGGTTATGCTATTTCCGATAAGCAGCGTTTGAACCTTATGTATAACTATTTTAGCTCTAATCAGGATTCCAGGTATGTGCTAAAGCCAGGGGTATACGGCCAAACGCCGGCAATTGGAGTGTTGGGAGATCGGCCGGGGGTAGATGAAGGGACACGCTATAACCATAACGCGAACCTGCAGTATAACAACGATCAGATTTTTGGAAATACGAGCTTGACTGCAAATGCTTATCTGCAGGATTTTTATACAACATTCTCCTATTCGACCTTTTTTTATAATGGGGGGCAGTCTGCTACCTCTACCTCGAAAAAGGGATTACGGTTGAACTTGAGCACGCCCTTTGTCCTATCAGCAAAGATCAATGGAGAGGTAACCTATGGTATCGATTTGTTGAACGATATAAGCGAGCAAAACCTGGTGGACGGACGTGTATATGTACCGGAAATGAATATGAGAAATCTAGCACCATATGCGCAGGTCTCTGCGCAGCTGTTCGATCATTTTAACCTAAAAGCAGGTGCGCGTGCGGAGAATATGCGCGTTAAGATCAAAGATTACAATACCTTGGAAAAAGGGCCAGACGGAGAAGGTAGTATAGCCGTAAAAGGTGAAACTCTAAACTACGATGCATTTGTGGTTAATGCTGGATTGCGCTATTCTAAATTCCGTTTCTTTAACCCATACGTGAGTTTCTCGCAAGCATTCTCCATCTTTGATTTAGGTCGTGTGTTAGCGGCCGCCAAAGAGGATGCTATTTCGAAGTTGGAAACCAAGCCCGTCATCGTTAATAATTATGAAGCAGGCTTTGCCAGTCAGTTGGGTAAGTTGAATCTGAGCGCAGCTTACTTTTATAGCACCTCTAAATTAGGATCAAATACCATTGAGATTGATGGTTTCTACGTAGCTGAGCGCCTGCCAGAGCGGGTATGGGGATATGAGGTGCAGCTTGACTACCAAATTCTGAACGAGTGGGCTATCGGTGGAAACTACGCGCATGTTGAAGGACGTGGAGATAAGGATAATGATGGTGAATTTTATGGAGAAAATGATGCGTATCTCAAATCCAACAGGATAACACCCGATAAAATGACAATTTATACCCGGTACATGAAGAAACGTTTACATGTCGATTTGAACTGGATGTATATTGGAGATAGGGACCGGTTTGAAGCTAATGACAATGGAACTTATGCTATTGGGGAAGGCCCGATCAACTCTTTTAATTTATGGAACTTAGCAGCTGGATATAAAATAACAGACGCCTTGCACGCAAGCCTTGGAGTAGAAAATATATTCAATACGACGTACTTCCCGACGCACTCTCAGTTCTATGGTAACAATAATAATTACACGCGTGGAAACGGTCGACGGTTCAATTTTACGCTAGGCTATGCATTTTAGTCCGCGATTAAAATCCTTATGTAACCTTAGTACTGATGCATTAAATTTTTGTATCAAATAAGTTTCATAAATTTTGATTCTGAGAGATTAGCTTATTCAATCGTGTCTTACCGAAAGCAGACACGGCTAGCATCGTGTCTGCATTGCTGGTATATTCGTTCTTTTGAAGATCTTGATGAATACTTTATTTTTGGTGCTATTTGGGAAATTATTGTGCTCTCCAATCTTCGAGATACATTTCCGGAAGCTGAAATTTTATTTTACCGGACGGCAGGCGGTGTTACGGGAGAAAGGAACACTGCGATTTGTTTTTGAAAATTGGTCAGCTATGCAAGGGTCAAATCTATTTAAATTAAGCGGATAAAATCCTCCTTGATTCTTGCAATAATTTGCTGGGGTATTCCGAGAGATTTAGCATCTTCTAACCAAAACGGTATAGCATCTTGGACTTTTTGAATGGCCGCTCGCATACGTTTAATTGTATAGGTGTTTGCTACTACTTGGACATCGTCAAAAGTAATATCCGTACGCTTACCATTAATGGAAAGGGCTCTATTTACTTTTGAAAAGTTTATCAACGGATTAAGAGAATAGGTGAGATCGTATGAGGGGGCTAGCGCCCATAGGTCCTTTTGCGGGTCGTAAATGAAACTGTGATTTTTAAGGTGATCATCAGAATTACAAAAAACAACATTAAATATCATGCGCAGAAAAAGCTGTTCTATCTGGGCATGCGGAAGATTTAAAAATAGTGCAAGATCAAATAGATTTTCGTAACTCGATACGCTGGGGTCTTTGAAATCCCATCCGGTCATGCCGCAGGCGGTTAACACGTGCTGTTTGAGGCCATGCCGACGATCAAAACGGAGCGTCGCAAAATGTTTCCCGTCAACCAGCTTGGAGTCCATCATAGTTATGCCTATTTTTTTTGCCGTCAGGTAATAGCAATATTCAATCACTTCCCTGTCGTATGGAACATCCGCTAAATTCAACTTCACTAGGTAGGAATTGAATTCTTTACCGTAATATACATCTCCCGGGTATATCTTTCCTGATTTCTTATTTTCAGCAATTAATATTTTTGGTCTGGCACCTCCGGCAGAGGAACCAATCTTGAATACATTTAGCAGGGATTGATGATCGAGCGATTCTGAATAGGTTTCTTCCTTAGTTATCAGTACCTGTTTAACAACGTCCACAATTTCGTTAATGTTTATTGTCGATCCTTTTGGTATACGAATTTCTGGCCGGTATTCCAGCGCTCCCATACCTCTATTGGATACGTAGGCCAATTGCTCAAGGACAGATATTTTTGCATAATCTTTGTTTGCGGATTCCATCCATTCTTTAAAAATAATGTTTCCGAACATATCAGGAAGAGAGTCGGCGATCATCGGAGGCAATGAACGAAAGGTCTCACCTGTAAATCGCCGAACTACTTGTGTTTGAGCAATACGTTTAAATATTCCAGTATCGGGAAATAAATTAGTTAGTTTTCCGCTTTGCAGGAAATCGGGATTATATTGAAAGTATGATTCTGCTTTATTTTCGTCGTAACCAAGTTTCCCGATTTCAATGTCAAAACACATTATTGTTATCAAATTATTTTTAGCCATCTCAATATAATGATTTTACTGCCGTCAATTGTTTAGTGCTTTCTTTGAAGAATTCATTTAAGATTGCTAACTCACCAAAATACTGTAAAATTAGCAGCATAGTATCAATCTTAAAGTTTTCGCCGGCTTCTACTTTCACTATTGTTAGTCGTGATAAACCCAGTATTTCGGCTAGCTGGGCTTGCGTAAGTCCGCCATTTTTTCGAAGCATACGTATGTGTTGACCAATTGTCTGCTTTACAGAAAGAACCTTAATACTATTTAACATTTAAAGTATGTTTTAATTAACATTAATCCCTAATTTAACAATTATGTTAAATTTAATATACAATATTACAAAAATTATGTTAGGTATAAAAATGTATATTTAAATGTACTTATACGGCATTATTATGCTATTAGTATGTTTTAGTATATATTAAAATAAAAAAACATGAAAACTACAAGTCGTTTCACATTTTGTCTACACCGGAAAAATTTCGAAATATTTTTTTACGGTAGATAAGGCACTAACATTGAACAAAAATACTGGTTTTCAGGGAGCCTCTTCGGCATCAAACTTGTAATCAATTGAATAGTCTGTATTACTCACTAGCTTTTAGACTGTAAAATCAAATGATCAAACCATATTCATTATGAAAAAAAGAAAAATATTATTTTTGGTATCAGTGATACTTTCGGTTTGCATGGTAAGCTGTTCGAAGAGCAACAATGACTCAGAGATTCCACGAGATAACGATCTCGGCGGTGTGTTGCTGTATGATTCAGGAGAACATACCTATAAATTAGATCTCGGTACTAATACGCGGAGTATATATTTCGATCGAAACACCTATTCTCTTAACGGGTGGGATGTTAGTTGGGACGGCGCTATTAGGCTGGAGACTTCAGGTGTCAGCGGAGAAATTGAAAAGGTACAGTTTAAACTCGTTAACCCAGAAAGCAATACGACGGTTAAGGAATTTATTTACGAAAACCCCAATTCAGAAGACCGACAGATCAGCGGCCTGCTCTCTCCCAACAATTCGCTTATTCTCATACAACCAGACTTTAACCACGGCATTGTTATTATAGACATTGAAGGTAATGTAAAACACCATCTCCCTATTGTAAACGATACGGAATTGACACTCGGAGACAAGGTGATTTGGTTGCCAAATAATAGTATCCTATTTACCTTTGACAAATTTATTCTCAAAAGTGATCCACCCTACACATCTATAACTTCTGTTAAAGAAATGAACTACTCGGACTGGGGCAATATACACGCTAATCAAGATGGAAGCAAAATAGCTCTGCGTATAGATAAACATATCTACTTAATGAAAGCAGATGGAACAGACCTTGTACAAGTAACTGAAAGTGATCGCGAAGAACGGGAAGCGGTATTTTCGCCAGATGGTCGCCATCTCTTGGTCGCCGCTAATTATTACCCTGGAACATTTCATTCGGGTACATGGGATCTGAATATTATTCCTGCTGATGGCAATAAGTACAAAGTTGGTAACAATCCTGGAGATGAGGTCTTCGTAATTCAACCAAACAAAATGGGAAATGTAGAGAAGGCTAGAAACTGGATGTTATGGAGGTAGATTGGCAACAGGTGGAGTGTTATTTCCAGAATAAACTATAAATGAAAATAAGTAACCGTGGAACCTTACCAGTATTTTTTAAGATAAAAAAAAGCATAAATATAACCCAGTGGGTGACTTAATTAAATGATTGAATCAATGCCCAACTATGTAAATCTCAAATTTACTTTGAGATTTACATAGTTGTAACGAATAAGCTGTTAAAAAATTATCTTTTTCTGTTCCTCCAGATTCTGTGAAAATTAGTATTGAATATTAATCTTTGTATTTATGGGAGAAAGAAAGGTTGCGATTTCCTTTTGAAAATAAGGCACCTGCATAGGTGCCCAATGTGGATAAAATCCTCTTTTAAGATCCGAGAAAGATGAAATTAGCGCTGCTATTTTCCCTTTACAAATTTTACGTGCAATACTTCATTTTAAAAGGAAAGCACAGAGCGGATCTCTTTATCTGCTTATGCTTTCCTCGCTAGCCCCGGGCTGCAGGGAAGGTTCTTTATTCTTGCCGCTCGCCGCTTGGACGAGCGAGGTATAAAAGGGATCTTCTTTGCTGACTGATATTTCGACGCCGCTATTTAGATTTTCTAATCGAATACCTCCTCGGCTCTTCACTTCGGTAACTTTATAAGTACTACCATGATGATTAATCTGCTGACCGGTGGTCAGTTCTGCGATAGCTTGCTGGCCTCCAGTATTATTCTTCTGAACGCCATCGGAAGCTGTTTCCTGTTTTTTATCATATAGGCGTTCATAGGCTATAATGTAATCGAATATCCTTTCTGCATCGGTTGCAGCGGCCACTATTTCTGCCGGCGTGTCGCGCAAAGTGCGAACCCAGCTACCCACGTATGCAACATGCTGCCCCGGATCATGGCCAATCTTTAGCTCATTTCCAATCAGCATCGAGGCTATTTCGGAACGTAATTCTTCTCTGGCGTAATTGGGCGAACCGATCTGATTCATGATGCTGCGATCGAGTCTACTCGGGTGGCCGGACCAGTGAGCGACCTCATGGTAAGCCGTTCCATAAAATTTGTCCGCAGATGGGAACTGACTGGGATGAGGCAGTGTTATTTCATCTTTAATCGGGTTGTAAAAAGCTTGCTCTCCCGGCACGTAATTGATTTTTGCGCCTATTGCTATCAGTAGCTGCTCGGCGCGCGCTATCGGGTTCCAGCGCGACTGATCTGCATCTATAGACTGTAGGGGCGAGATGCCTTCTATTTGCTGGGCATTAAATACCCAGGCCGTGGATACCATAGGCCGGTCTCGTGGTACGTAAATACCTTCAGGTTTGCCATTAGTGCCAATTATTTTATTTCCTTTTCCATCGATTTTAGGCACGAATTCGGAAGTTTTTACAAACTGAATTTGTGATCCTTTCTCACCTTTGCGCACGTTCCATCCTTTGCTAACGGCTTGCCGGTAGGTAAGCCAGCGCGGATCGGGGCGCCCGGCAAGCATGAGTGAGATGCAGTTTAGACCTTTGTAGCGGTTTCCCGTCACCGCGTTATAAGGAAGACCGGTGCCCGCGGTGGAATTATCCCAGGGAAGTTGCCAGGGAGCGGTGCCTTCCTGAAGCTTTTTAATAATCTGACTAGCTACCTGTTCGTGAAGTGGGGTGTATTGTTTTTTTGTCATAAGGAACCTCCTGTAAGGGTTGATTAAATGCTTTTACTTATTTACATCATTAGCCGTCCTGTTAGGGCATATTTTGCTGAGCCGCTTGTATTAGAAATTCAATCGGACAGAGGTAGCAGTCTTTATATTTTACCGATAGGTGAAGGTGTTCTCCGGTCACTCTCCCCGTTTTTCCGCTAATAGCGATGGGACTTCCTGGGGAAAGTTCATTACCTGGGTGTACTAAAATGCGCGAGAGATGTCCATAAGTAATTATGATGTCCTTTGTTTTGGTTTTTACGTATTTACCCAATAGGGGATGGCTTCCCGTAGCACTAACGCGGGATTTTAAGATGCTGTAGATCGGATCCGAGCGCGCGGCCAAGTCTACGCCATTATGTAGCGATGCTTTTTTAGTAATAGGGTGAATTCGCGGGCCAAATTTTGAGGTGACCCGGATATTTCTTAGCGGAAGATGTATGGCAATCTGCGCTTTGCTGATACTGCTATTCCCTATAATAAGAAGCACTAAAGTTATCGTTAGAAGCTTATTGTTTTTCATGATAATGGTTTAAATTAAGTGATTGGTCTACTACGTCGGCGTCCCGGCGTACCTAGCTACCACCTGCTGCACCTCGCCAGTTATCCGGTTAAAGTTGGCCGTGAGGATGGCTTCTTTCTGATCTCCGAAATCATAATACTGCGGCAGTGAGGTGTACTGTCTTTCTTCTTCCAAGATTGCTTTGTGATCCAGATCCACCATGCAGTTTATGGCCGAGGGTTCATATTTACCGTCGTATTTGCCGGCGGGTTCACTTGCCAAAATACCTACGAGCTCACCTGTTTTTAGGGATGCTATTTTTCCTGCCGGTACCAGAGGCTCTAGTTTTTCACTAATAGAGAGAGAAGTTTTAGTCCGGTCTACGCTGAGGCTCTCACCCTGCTGCTTGACTTTTCCAAACAAGCGCTCGAGCCATTCCAGCGTTTCTTTATTTCTCGCCGCTCCCGAGAGCACATTGCCGATCACCGAGGTGATCGTTGCGGCAGTGTCTTTGCCGTACTGCTGGCGAAACTGTGGGAGCTCTTGCAGTCCCAGGATGACGCCCACTTTATTGGAGCGGGCCACAGCGATCAGGTTTTCAATTTTATGGATGTAGAGCGTTGGCACTTCATCGACAATGATTGCCGAGGGCAGGTTACCTTTGCTATTGATTAATTTGCTTAGGCGGTTAACGATGACCGAGTAGCAGGCCGAGTTTATACTCTGGGTAGCAGGGTCGTTGGCAAGAACTAGGATCGATGGATGCTGGGGGCTTGAAATCTTTAGATCAAAATCATCACCCGAGAATACCCAGTAGGTTTCTTTTGTGGCTAGGCGCGAAATAAAAATTTTTAGCGTACCGATTTGTCCTTCCAGTTGATTAAAAGCTTTGGTATGAAAGGCTGTTTTAAAGGGCGAAAGCAGTGGTACCAGTTCAGGTATAGAAAACAAGGTATTAAAGATTTCCTCGTACGAGCAGTTTAAAAACGAAAGCACATGTGGAAAACTTGAATAGCGACCCGAGTCGTGACGGGCAAAGAAATAGATGCAGGCAGACAGGAAATTTATCGCCGACTGGGTGAAAAACTGATCTGCGCCGCCGCTTTTATCACCTTTTTTTAATGCCTCTACGAGTGCTTCCGCCGATTCGGACGCCTCGGCCAGGGTCGTTAGATAATCCGCGCGCCAGGGGTTAATGCGTCGCGAATTTTCCAACTGGTTTAAATTAATGACATGGAATTCATGCTTTGGAGATTTTCCCTTGCTCTTAGCTAGAAGGTAATGATGGTAGGCAATCTGCCCGAGATCCGGGTATTTGTAATCGTATATACAGGCGCAAAATTCTTTAGCGATAAGTTGGCGGATAGTGGGATTTATGATGCCAAATGTTTTTCCTGATCCAGGTACCCCGATAACCAGCACCGCCCGAAAGACGTTGGTAATGTTTATCCAGCCTTTATGCACGCTACCTTTGAAATAGAACTGGGTCGGAATATTCACCGAATGCGGGCCAGCTATGGCAGAAGTCTGCTGCATGAAGGACTCCCCTTCGACATTCCATTTATCTTTACCTAGTTTCGAGCTTATGATCTTCGAGACGTTATCCATGCCCATATGCACCAGTAGTGCTCCCAGTAGCGAGGATAATATATACCCGATCTGGTATACCTGTGGCCCCCTGAAAAAGAGCGCCTGGTCGGCTTTCTCCCGGCCAAGATTGAGCAAAACGATCGAGATAGTAAGGAGTAATAATCCGCCGGCTATGGGATAGGCAATCTGGGTTTTCAGGTTAAGGTTTAGCTCTTTCTTGCTGCGCGTACCGATCGAGGCGATCGTAATAAGACTCAAGGTAAACAGCTTACTATAAATAGCGGAGCTGTAGAAAGGCATGCGCGCTATTTTTTGGTGCAATACCGGCATGAAATTCATGCCGGAGTCCACGCTAAAGTGCTGCTGGGGGTAGATAAAAATAAACACTTCAATAAGTACTGACAGATAAATGAGCAGCTGCAATAGACTCAGCATGCGCTGCTGTTCTTTTGTTTCTTCCATAATTTTTTCTTAAATAAGTTTAACTATAAAGCGCTCTAGAGCGAATCGGCATCCAGCAGGTCTTTATACTTTATTGTAAGTTCGGCTGTTCTACCCGAGAGCTGTTTTTCGGTGAGCCCGATTTTTAGGATCTTACTACCGGGGAAGCTGAGCTTTTTGAGCACATAAATATTCCGGTAATCGCGTGCAAAGGGCGCAAGTGGGTGGAGCGCATATAGCGGAGTGAGTTCGATGCTTTGCACGTTGGTCGCTTTAGTTATTTTTTTATCCTGTACAAAAAAGCGCAGTTCATCCGGATCGTATTTAAGCCGCGAGCTATTACGAACACTCAGATCGATAAAAATATAATCCGATAGGCTGTAAATACCGTTAAGGCTCAGCGTGATGCCGTATGTCCTAGATTTACGAACTGGCTTGCCGCTTTTTTGGCGGCTTATGATTTCTAGCGCCTTTTGTTTCATCTGGGATCTAGCGAGGCTAATTCCTGCAATATCTAAGGGCTGCATATCTTTAGGCAGTATATCTACGCGTGTAGGGATGGCCATCTGGGACGTCTCCGCGTTCTGCCACAAGTGATACTGGGCAATAAAATTCTCTCCTACAATGCTGATAGACCCCAGACTGGCCTTATTATTAGTATCGCCCCGGGCGACGGAGTTATCCTCCAGCGAATCAACGGGTAATTTCAATCGGATAATATTATCTAGGGGAAGATCGGCGATGATACGATCCGAGGCAATATCGACGTATTGAACCGGCTCGGGGGAGATAATATGAAGCGTCTGGTCTGGTGATAGCCCAATTCTTGGCAGCTGCTCAAGGACCGATTTTGCGGCTTGATCTTGCGCGCTAGAGCGAGATGATACGCTAAGCGCTAAAACGATGAATATAAAGATATAGGTTTTCATAAAAGTCTTTTAAAGGTGATAGAGGAATTTAGTTACGGGATATTTTTTGAAGTTCACTCGGGTCAACGAGGTACACCACTGTGTTGTATTTCAGTTTTACTTTGTTTTTACGTATTTGCTTAGCTACAGCCGAGCTGGTAGACTGAAACATGCGCTGAATGGTACTCATCACCAGCTGCGAGTTGTTCTGAGCCTGTTGGGCAAGGTTCATCCCCTGGGTGGTACTGCCGCCAAGCTCTTTGCTGAACTCGCGAAAGGCCGAGGCGGGCACGTATAAGCCTTTGGCGCCATCATTATCATAAAGTTCTAGCTGCACGGGAAGTATACTACCGCCCTGCATGACCGAGTTTATGCTCAGCAGCACTCTTTGGCCCGAAAAACCGCTAATAGTGGCGTATAAGTATGTGCCCTTTTTAATGTGATGGGTGCCAATAAGCATGTCATCAGCAAGGCGGATGCGGAGTCTGGAGCCGGCCGTACCGGTGATATTTTGATCGATGATGGCCTGGATGGGCATTTCTGCCCTGCCGGGCTGCAGGGTATTAAAGGCATGGCCGGCCGGAATATATTTTTTAGCTAGAAGTGGCGGATTCTCTGCAGGCTCTTTTTGCGCCGCTACCTGCTCGGCCTGCTGCTGGGCGGCTTGATAGTCCGGATCGTTGGCTTTAGCCATGCTATCGGCGTAAGCCATCTGCATACGAAATAATTCCATCGGATCGGGCGCAGGCTCTGGCTTCTGGGCTATCGGAGGATCCTGGGGACTAGCGAGCGAGGCCAGAGCCTGCTTTACGGAATGTTCGCTCGCTTGCTGCTGCTCGAAGCCAACAGTGCTGGTATCTGGCGAGCTAAGCGCGTTCTCCTTTTTAAGTGCTGCCTCTATAGAGTCAAGTTTCTGCCGTTCGCGGGCTGAATAAAGCTCATCGAAGCGGTACTCTTCTAGCCTATCTTTTTTTAGCTGGCTGATCGCGGTATAGCCGTCACCATCGCGGTATCGCTGCTTATAGGTGGCCAGTTTGGTGGCTAGTGGTTGACTTTTTACTTGCTCGGAGACCTCAGCAATTCCCGCCTGCAGGGAATCCGCAGGTGGAGTATCGGCAGGATTTTCGAAAGATTTTTTAAAGCCCTCGCGAAAGCTGTAAAAGAATATCAAAAGGAAGGGAAAGACAATAAGAGGGATGACATAAATAGGTTTACCAAAGTTTATTTTCATGATTTTTGTTTTTATTTAAGGGAAGTATCTTGTGAATTTTCGGCGCTCCAGCCCAGCTGCTTTTCAATGCGCTGCATATGGTCGAGTGCCCGCTCCATGGTAATGCTATCAATCCGGCTTAAGCTATCTTGAGCTAGCAAGGGTTCCAGCTCGCCTTGGAGCTTTATAATCTCACTAAGACCTGCCGCCGAGGAAATAATGCCTGAGATGCCGCTTTCAATGGGTTTTAGCAGTGCGGTACTGGCGACAGGCTTATCCGCCGGTTTGTTGTTTCGGCTATAAAGCAAGTATATAAATGAGCTGAGCATGCAGATCGACATAAGCCCTATATATAGCGGTGAGCGCTGTTTAATGAGTTGCGCGCGCAGCTTGGATAGCCACTCCTGCCGCATTTTATTGTCGGTTTTACGGCCTCTGGGGTTAGAAGTTGTTTTTTTGAACATGGCTCATATCTTTATTTTCTAATGTTTTCCAGCGCGTTATAAGCACCCCATGCGCGTTACTCTGGGTGCGCATATCAAGGTCCCGCAGGTAGCCCTCGGTCACCAGGCTGCGCACCAGTGTGGAGCTGCGTCTGTCGATCGTCTGTTTTCCGTAATAGCGGAAGTATTTCTTTTTCGTGTCTAGCACCACCGAATCGGTCTGCAGCGTTAGTACAGAACTGGAGGAGAGCACCGAATTAAAAAATCCTTTCTCGCGAAGGTTGTTATATTGTAAGGCTCCTGACTCATCGATCAGGTACATCGCCTTTTCCATCTGCGATTCAATAAATTTCTCATCTGGAGCCAGGGTGAAAAAGTAGGTATGAAACTGTGCGATATGGGCGCGGTATTCCGCCGGCCGGTTAAGCTCCAGGCTACTTCGAGCTGCCCGCACGGGGATTCCAGCGCCATCGATGATATAGACTGCCGCCTGCGCTTTTTGAAGCTCGCGCGAGGTGAAATAAAGGCTCATCGCTACGATAAGCAGCGCGAGTAGCAGCGCGCCGGCCGAGACATAGCTGGCAAGGCGAACTTTGGATTCTATGTTTTTTATAATCATAATAGTTGAGGGTTAGCATTAAAATTTAGCGATCATCCGGCGCACATTACGGCGCACATTACGGCTCACCGTCGAGGCGCCCCGGCCTAGGGTGCTTGTAGCCGAACCGACGCCCGATGTGGAAATAATCCAGGTAGAGATACTGGGGACGGTAAGCATGCACAAACCGCCGATCAAAAAGGCGACGATCACTATACCGAAGCTCAGCAGTCCATTGCTAGCAAAATGACCTAGCTTTTCCAGGTTGGCCCCATCAGTGCCCACGAGCTCCTGGTAGCGCGTGATTTCGGCCTGCATGGCATAGTTCTGAAAAAGTGCTGCGATATGCATCACCAGATAGGCAATCCCCGAGTAGAGGTTTACGCTGATAAAGCGTGATATCCAGCCGCTAAAGGAGTCGCGAAAGATGGGCAGGATGCTGGCAGCGACAGAAAATGGTCCTAAGATGATTAGAATCGTCGAATAGATAATCTGAATCATAAATATGATGTACACGCAGATACGCAGGATCCATATCGCCAGAGTCTCCAGCGCGTAGGTGGCCAGCAGCTGGATCCCTACCTGCATGCGGTTACGAAGTTCAACGATCGGGTTCCACACTTCAGAAAACCCCTCTTTGACCGTCGAGGTTACCGCGTCCCAGGCCTGACCATACCAGGTGTCGGCTTCCTTGGCTGCAATTTCTGTTTGCGCCTGGATGGTGGTGAGCTGATTTGCAACCTCGACCATCAACTGGGCACGCTGCAAACGTAGGTTGTTAACCTCTATTTGCGCGTGTTGGTAACCTTCTTCGGTTTTTGCGGCGATAATATCTGCCGGAATGACAATCATCCTAGTGAAGGGGCTCCACCAGATGATAATCATCACCAGCCCGAAAGGCCGCAGCAGGGGCATAATCTCCAGTTTCTTATCGCCGGCCATCATTTCGTAAGATTTGATTGCAAAGTAGATGAGCATAAATATGGCTGATAGCGCCTGGGCGTCGCTGATGAAAGAATCGTAATGTGTCCACATCGTATCTTTCATGCCCTTAAAAAAATATAAGGCCCCCTCTTCGTATACTCCATTTCCCTGCAGGAAATTAAAGGTATCTTTAAAGGAGCTGGGAACAGGAGTAGGCGTGCTTTGCACAAAATAGCGAGCTGCGCCACTTAGTAGTTTGGTAATATTCATAGCTGGTTTAGTAAATGTTTTTTAGGATCTCCTCGGCAATCTGCTTGTCGCTTTTTGGGGTGGTGAGTACCGGCGGGCGCGGCGGGTCGTCATCCGAAAACTCGGGGTTATTTTCCATAAGTTTCATGAACTTTTCATGGAAGTTTATGGCAGCTTTCCACCGTGATTGTAGCTTTCGGTAATCCGCTAGAAGATGATGGTAACTCAGTATTCGGCTCCCCCGATCCATATCCGCTGAACGCGCACCCTCTAGGCGCTCAGCCAGTTCCTGCAAGTCCTGGTTATATGTTGTCAAAGACTCGTTGTTTCGAAGCTTATTTTTTACCCGCTCGGGGAGACCTGCTAGCGGATCATGCGCATCTGGATTTAGCAGCTCTCCGAATTCTCTTTTATAATAGAGCGTCCACAGTGGATCGGCGCTGGTTAACAGACCGCTATACCCGGCCCCGCGCGTAAGCGCTTCTTGCTTTATCGTATCAGACTGTAGTTTATAGATCTGCTCAGCGCTTTGCATAGCCAGGACCATACCCATGCGTAAAGTTTGCGGCCCCATAGCGCTCAAAGGGCGGCGGTCGGTCTTTGGGTAATTGGGGTGCCAGGCCCATGTTAACCAGTACTGGTAGTTCAGTCCCAAGAATCCTTTGGTGGGCGTGAAGTTTCTGCGGTTCCAGCTTTTATGCACCATGCGCTCCTGCTGATGCACGATGTGCTTATCGGTTTGTCGTTTTATATTTTGACTCTGGGAGAGATAAGGGGTAAGCATAAGAGCGGCTAGCAATCGGGGTAGGGCCGGGTTTATCATCATCATAGTTTGTGAAATTTTCAGTTAGTAATTAGATATGTCAGATTTAAAAGTGAAAAAAATAGAGCTTGACTTACCGCCCCAGCATTCCGCTGTTATGTATAATTTCATCTACCAGACGCCTATCGCGGTTAATGAAATCTCTATAGGGATTTGCAGATCGTAGCACACCGTTCATTTTGGCGTAGAACATCGAGCGTTGCATGGAATATAATAGCGCTCGGATTACTTTAAGCTCTAAAATAATTTTGCGCAGCAGCTGATCTCGCTTTGCGTAATCCATCAACACATTTGCGCCTTGCTTTAATACAAAGCTTGATACCTCGGCGGCCAGATTCACCCCGCGGTCTTTTAGCTGGCGCGCAGCATTTTCAGCAAACAGGAGCAGCCACGGCTCACCTTTAGCCTGGTTTAACATCCCGGCGCTCTCGGCAATAATTTCCTGCACAAGCCTAGTGAGCTGCATCGCCTGACGACCGGTTTTTTGAATTTCACTCACGTTAGAAAGGGCGCCATGGATCATGCGCTGAACTAGGCCCATCGATGCCAGGTTAAGGTTGATATCATCGATATTTTCCTGAATCTTTCCCAGCATATTGTTGTGACCTATTTCTGAGGCTAGGCGGATAGCACCGTTCTCGTTTACAATCGCAAGGTGCTTGGCATCAATGATGACCGTTACGTAGCCTTGACCGTAGCAAAATGGAGTCATGCCTGCTAGCAAAAGGATGAATAGAAATATTCTTGCGCTCATAATTAGTACCGGTTTTCAATGGTTAATATTCGAGCTCTTTTAACTCTTTCAAGATATCGCGGGCGATGGGCGTATCTTGATTGATAAAATCACTGAAAGCTGACATCGTCCCTTTCTGGTTTTCTAGGCTGGCTTGATACATCGCGCGAGAGAGCGACCCGGTGAGGGCTGATAGTGCGCGCAGCTCATCCAGCGCATAGCTGTATAGCATGCGGCGGTCGCTCTGTTTCATCTGGTTGAGATCGCCCATGACAATAAATAGCCCTGTGAGATAGCGCGCAAGTTGGGTGGCCTTGCGAGCAGACTCCTGTTGGGCGGCAAGGGCCACGGGTAATAAAAAAGGCTTATCCTTTGCGATGCTAATGATATGCTCCTGGTGGCGTGCAATCTTTGCGACCAGCGGAGCTATATCCACGCCTAGGCTTAATACCTGCAGGGCTTCGCCGATGGTTTTAAACCTATCGTGGAGCACCTGGTATCCTTGCTTTAGCTCGCGCGTTTTGTTCATATTTACCTGTTCATTGCTCGTTGTTACCGCCTGTTTGTTGCGCGCAGTCTGCTGGCGATCATGTTCATCTTTGCTATGCTGCACGAGTTGATGGAGGAGCTCGGCGTTTAGCTGCGCGCGGGCTGAGCTTGCCCACAGCAGTAGGGCGAGCATGGTGGAAGTATAAAGAGGTATGTTTTTCATAGCTAGCGGGTTTTTGATTAATGTTTTAATAGTTTTGTGCGGCTGATCACCTCATCGGCGATCCTTTTATCGATATTGATGAATCCCGAGTAGGGGTTAAGGGAATTAAGGATGCCACGCTGCTGCGCCCAGAACATGCTTCTATGCATGCCGTATGCCACCCCGCGAAGGATGGTCAGCTCCCGGTGAATGCGATTTAAGAGTTTTGCTCGCTCGCCCGAATCCATTAGGTTCTGCTTACCGCCTTTTAGCGCAAGGCTGCTGACCTCGGTAGCCAGCGCCGTGGCTCTTGTTTTAAATTCCCGAGCGCCTGTCTCGGCAAAAAGTAGCAGGGCGGGATTAGACTTTGCAAGCTTCATGGCTTTAGCCACGTTGCCTGAAATATCTAGGGTGATCTCGGCGATCTCTTTGACCGATAGCAGCAAGCGAAGCGCGCCCGAGACTTCGCTAAGGCCTTTGTAGATTTTACCCTGCAGATCGTTGATGATAACCAGCTGCCCGGTTACCGCGAGCTGGCCGCGTTGGATGAGGGTAAGCTTATCGCTCACCTCATCCAGCTGGCGGTTCATAATTCCTGCGTGCACGCCCGTAGCGGCGGCAACGGCAGGATCGATATATATCTGGGCGTAGGATTTCCCGCTTAGCGCCACGGCCACTAGGGTTAGAAGGATCGCTGCTTTCATGTGTTGATATTTTTTGTTTGCCCGGATGCCTGACTGTTTACTTTCTGCACGAAACGCTCCAGCGTTAGCCCCGACTCTTGGAGGTCACCTATCAGTGCCTCGAGTGCCTGCTGATAGCTAGGATGTCGGCGGGCGTACTGCTCTACAGCGCTTTTCTCCGGTTTTTCTGTGGTAAAAGAAAGATACTGGGCAAGGCTAACTTCTACGCCATATACTTCCCCGGTAGTCCCCCTACGGATATATACTTCTTTGAACCGGCTTCTACCAGTCGTATTATCGAGCTTGCCGATGGTGAAAATTTTCTTTTGCTCGGTAGGGGATATAGATAATAGAGAAGCGACCTGGTTATAATTTTCTTTGAACTTACTCTGATCCAGCAGACATACAGTGTCCGAGTTGTTGATGATGGAATTTTTAACAACCGGATTACCGATGATATCGTCCAGCTCCTGGGTAACAACGATGGCCTCACCCCAAAATTTACGGGCTGTTTTATACAAATACACAATCTGCTCTGCCATAAGCGGGGAGGCAATTGCTTTCCACGCTTCCTCGAGTATAAGCGCCTTGCGCCACTGCTCACGAAAGCGCATCTTACTGATAAACACATCCATGATCACTAGGGTAACAATAGGAAACAAAATGGGGTGATTCTTGATGTTATCGATCTCAAAAACGATAAACCTTTCCTCGAGCAGACTGGCATCGGTATTTTCATTTAGAATGCTGTCATACTCCCCGCCGCGGTAGAACTTTTTAAGTACAAAGCGAAATTCATCGATGTCAAACGCTACGCGCTCCTGCTGCATGATCTCTGGGATCCGCTCCAGGGCATATTCATAAAAGCTATTAAAACATAAAGTAGATTTTTCCTTTTGCCCGGCGCTTGAGAAGTGCTGGGCGTAGTAGCTGTTAATAACAGCAGCGATGATGTCGCGCTCCACCGAATTGAGCGCGCCTGCGGCACCTTTCCATAGCAAGGCGACCAGGGTTACTAGGAAATCCTTTTTTTCAACGTTATCCTCCTGCTCGCTCATGGCAAAAGGGTTCATCGTTATCGGATTTTGATCCGACCAGGTGATATAGCGCCCGCCGTAATAAGCGCACAGACCAGAGTAGGAGTGTCCGGTATCGACAATCACCACATCCATGTTATAGCGCATATACTGTTGAACGAGCGCGTTCATGAAGAAACTTTTTCCCGATCCTGAAGGACCAAGGACAAACTTATTCCTGCTGTTGATGCGGTTGATACGCATCGGCAGATCGGCAGGGTCAATGCCGAGGGGTATACCCTGGCGGTCGGTGAAGTAGATCAGAAAGTCCGATTTTTCATCCTTGGGTGAGCATTCTTTAAAAAACAGGCATAGTGCTGCCGGGGCGGTGGTTAAAAACCAGTCGTAGCGTTTTAGTTCAACGCCGTTACCCGGCAGCGCGCATCGCAGCAGCTCGAGCTGGTTATAAGCGTTGCGCGAGGGGATAATTCCCTGCTGGAATAGGGCCGCCTCAATGAAGTTCGCCGCCCGGTCGATATTTTCCTTTTTTGCGCACAAAAGGATAGAAAAGTGCGCATGTACAAGAAGCTGACTCTCGCGTTCCACGTCCTGGAGCAATTTATCGATGTCTTCCACGCAGCTCAGATTGGCCGGGTCAGGAACACCGCTGTGCCGTTTACGCTTCAGTTTGAGCTTTGCGATAGTGGTGCGCTGGCTAGGTATTTCGAGCAGCTGGTTGTAGATCATCGTTTGAAAGCCGGTGACTCCGGATAAAAAAAACATATTGTCTAGCGGGAAGTCAGTTATTTCTGCTGCCAGGGTGCTTGCCATCGAGGGCTCTATAAACTCCGGCAGATCAACCGTATCGGTATTCACTAGCGTAATACACCGCACAGCTTTATCGCCCATCTGAATCTCGCTGTCTTTAGCGCGGATATTATCTACGGCTAGGTGCGGAGTCGTGAAATCCATCGTTAGAATGCGGCTTACCAGGCGATTGATTTCCGGCTCGCTAAGAAAATGGGGTTCCATTCCCCCGCGCGCCAGCAGATCAAAAGCTTTGTCCATATTTTGGGTAAATGCGGCTAATGTTTTTTCATCGTAGGTATAGAAGATTCCCTTTTTTACCGGGCGGGTGATCGTCAGGTAGCTTCGAACTTCGGTATAGGGGCGATCTGCGAAATGCTGCTGGTATTTTTGCTGCAAATATTCGGGCTCCTCTGCCGGTTGGTAGCTTTGGCGAATAAAGATATCTTGCTTTTGGAGGATATATCCCTCGCCCAGAATCTTTACCACGTTGATAAGCACGTTTTGGAAATTACGGTAACGCTGCGCGCTAGCGCCATACTGCATGACCGGATTAGTGATTCGGCATACTGCTGATAGCTCTCCGGCACTGCCGTACAGGATATCGAGTTCACCGTAGCGGCTTATGCCCACATAAGGGAGAGCGAAGATTGATTTATGTTCTTTTTTCATGTCTAAGAGGTAATTTTTTTTCGATCAGTGCCGGGTTTACAGTTTATTTTTAACTGTGCCTGACGGATGAAGATGCCCCGGTGCCGCGTTTTTTTATGCAGGCCGCCGCTCTGGCAGCGGTAGGTGTAACCCAGTCCCGCGCTGACAGTGATTACAAGGGCCGCCCCACCGATATACATGCTGGTAATGGCTCCCAAGAGGCCGCCCATCAGTAATCCACCGGCGAGCGAGCCAACACCCCAATAGATAAACTTCCCTATAAAGCCTCTGTAAACCAGCGGCTTTTGCAGGCCTTTATAGATGGGGTATCGCTGCTGGGGCGTCATACCGCAAAAAAGCCTTTGACCACCACGCTGACTAGCACCAGAAAAAGGCAGGATCCGCCCCAGGACATCAGCTCCTTGTTGATGTCGCGATCGCCAGAGTTCCATTGTACAAAGACGCGAACCCCGCCGATTAGTCCTACTACGGCGCCAATAACGAGAATCAGTGTAGAGATGGGGTCAATGTAGCTCGTTAGCGCCGAGGATGCTGCGTCGATTCCTGTTGTGCCCTGAGCGAGGGAAGCTTGGGTGGCAATCAGTGAAAGGGCCATGCTGGTAATCATTTTTTTTAGTGATGTTTTCATAAGTAAAAATTTAAAAAGGTGAAAAATTTGTATCGTATTCCTTTGGGTAATCTACGCTGGGAAAAGTCTTAGCTTAGCGGCGGCGATCGGTCTTATGCGCCGGAGGATTCTCGCCAAAGATGTCTTTCATATTTTCAATGCTGTCTTTTAACGCCTGATCCACGACATCCGGTAACACTAGTCCACCTTTGCTGCCCGTATTGGGGCTCTCGCTGGGCTGCTCCCCAATAGGAGCGGACGTGTATAGAGCTGCTGTTGCGGGGAGTTCCACCTTCTGGGGAGCGCTTGCCGGTTGCTCAGGGAGAAAGTCGTCATCACGGGTAGCGGATTCCATAGGGATCGTTAGCAGCTGTTCGTGCTCTGCGTGTTTGCGTCCAGATGAGCGGGCGCGCAGCATATCTAAGAAGATAAAAAAGCTGTAATATAAGCCGTAGATAATGGCTAGAATGCTTAGAAATTGTGTCCAGTTCATCGTAATAAAAGTCTTTTGATTAAAAAAATAATAGGTCATGGTTGCTACAAGGGTCCATGCGCTGATGAACCGGAGGAAGAACGCGCCTGGCGGTACTCAATGCACTTTTGATGTATCGCACCCAGGGCAGCGCGGGCAAGATCCATCATCTTTTCGTTTGTGGTATCCAGCCGGCTGAATTCTGGGCGATCGGCGATGGCCTCAGTTACCGTGCCATGCCTGCTTAGCACCGCTTTAACGGCAGCTTCTAACTGTTCGCTAGCGTTTCTTTTTACTTTGTTGGGAACAAAAAGTAGAGCTGCATCGGAGTTAATATTCTTTAAGACATTTAGAAAAACTGTCGTCCCACTTAAAGTAAGCTCATCGGCCTGATAAGGGCATATTACGAGCTCGGCAGCCTGATAAACGGTAACCAGATCTTCCCAGGATGGACCGCTTGGTAGATCGATGAGCACGTAATCATACTGACCCTCTTTTAGCTCGCTCTGGGCGATAGGGAGGTCTTGTAAATCAGCAGGCATCAGGTGGTAGGAAAAAGCATCCTGCTTGGGGCCGTCTTTCAGTGCCTTTTGTGATAATGAATTCTGACCGTCCATATCCAAAATACAGACGCGTGATTTAAAATGCATTTCCAGATATAGCGCATATAAGAGTGTTAGAGTGCTTTTTCCTGTTCCTCCTTTTTGATTGGCAAAAGTGATAAGCATAGTTTTCTTTTTAGCGTTCGAGGGTATATTGTGTAATTTCGGACTGGGCGTTATTTTTTGATTGGTACTCCTGGCTTTGGGTAAATTCGCGTAAAGGCATAAACTCCGCCCCGCAGTATACAGAGCGATGTTTTCTATCAATTATGGTGTAATCATGCGGTAAACGCCCTTTGCTGTTATGAAATATTATCTCAATGCCTAGTTTCTCAGCGAGCATGTCAGCCATGGGGGATGTATAGCCCGCAAATTTGCTGGATCTGCGTCCTGCAAGCAGCTGGTTTTTGCTGATCAGTGCAGGGTCGAATGCGTGTTTCTCTTTGAGAAATACTTCACGGAGCTGCTCCAAGCGGTACTTTCCCGGGCCTGGCTGCGCGGCCCGCTGCTGCACCAGGGCAAACGGAATGCGGTGCTGCGCTTTCCCGTAGTAACACATGAGCAGCTGCTCATCGCGCCGCAGCATAAAAAACCCTTTTGATTCCAGGATGCGCATGAATGCCTGAGGACTGTTAAAGTTATAATGAAGCGCATCCTCTGCGGCTTTTTGGGCGATTTGGGGCACGTTAATCCCAAGGACATTATCAAGCACTTTCCTCGAGTTCAGCCACTCCAGTCCAGGGTTAATCCAGCTACCATCTTTTTTCACTCTTACGCTAAGGATGTGCAGGTGATCGTTTGGCGTGTCATTATGGCTAAATATCAAGTAGGGCTGCTCGCGGTATCCCATGCCCCAAAGCCACCTCTCGGCGATATGAGGTAATGACTCTTTTGCGCTCGACTTCCCCTGCACGCATAGCACGGCATGCAGCTGCGGGTTAAGAACCCTAGGGTTTCCCTTAGCAATGATTTGCAGGTAGTGAATAAAATCGCTTGCCCTGGGTATCTCTAGCGGGCTCAAAGCGCCGAAGTTAGCCCAGCTTACCAGGTGCGCATCGCCCTTTTGGACTTTACTCATATTATAACCCACGCCCGCAAAGGAGGATTTACTAGATAATATTTTAATAAGATGGCTCATCATAAGGCGCGCATTAATTGGCGAAGGGTCTTCGAGCAGTCCGTAATTCGTGCAAAATTGGATGCTATTAACTTCGATAATTCAGGATCGCTTACTTGCTGAATGCCTTGCTTGGGTTTTAACGGCTGTTTGCTGCTGATATAATTTTTTAAACATGCGCTGGAATCAGCGAGTGCTATACCCGTGGTATCGAGCTTCTTCATTATCTTGCGGGTATCGGCAACGATCTTACTTTGGTTATTTATTAAATAGCGGATCACCGCTGAACGGCTTTCACCTGTTAACTCTTGAATCTCTTTTAGCCGCGCTAAATCAAGGGCGTTAAGTTTGATGGAGAATCCTATTAGACGCAGCTGTTCGCTGCTTTTTTTAGGATTGTTGGTTTTTGCATTCATAGTTTGTTTTATTAAATGATTGTGATTTTTTGCTTGCTGGGTGGAGAAGATCGATTACTTTCTATCGGTTCCAATCGTGATTCTGATCGGGACTTGATACGATTTGCTGCGTTTGTCGATCCGCCATCAGGTACTCGTTGTAATCTTTATATCCGCTGTAAATATTCGACTGATCGGTGGTTTGGGGCACTGATTCTTTTAAGAGCTGACTTGCCAAACGGCCAGCTGCATCATTATCAAAAAAACTTTGCACCCGGGGGAAGTCCTGGACTCTTTCAATGGCTTTAGGAAGTAGCACCACAGAGTTAAGCACAATAACTGTTGGAGCAGAAGTCTGCGACCCTTCTAAGGTTCGCCAGCTTAGGTAATCCATGTACCCTTCAAATAACGCGGCATGGTCCGCGCTGCCCGGGATTACCGAAATCCCCTTAGCGCCGATGCTGCTCTTGAAGCCTTTGGCGTCAGCAAATTCCCAGTTTCCATGCTCGTTTTTCCAGCCCGCTGCATAAAACGGTTTATGCTGATCAGCTAAGTTGTTATTTCGGTAGTAAATTTCACTTAGCTCCGTCTTTGCAACCTCTAATATCCCGCGAGACTGCAAATATTTTGCTAGCATTTTATTTGTGCCAATCGGCTGGATCTGGGTGAGCTCAAATGCGTAACCGAGCGCCTGGCGATCTTTTATTGGATAGTCCGAGTTTACCCTAGCGCTGCGAATCGGGATGATAAGGTTCATCGTTTCAGCGATACGCTCCAGAGTTTGCTTAAAACTTAATTCGGGCCAGTATGCCTGGGCGAGTTGGACGATACCACCACCATAGATACCCGTTGCGTTTGGTCCGCCGTGATCCATCCATTTACCCCCTAGATCCCAAACCGCAAGTGAGGGCGTGTTGCGATCCGTTTGGCGAAGCATACTGTGATAGAAATGCTCTTTGCCTGACTTTTTAACAGGATGGTGTCCCAGGCGTGCTAAAAAATCAACGATGGATAGTTGCTCGATTTCGTTTATATCAGTTGTTGAACGCATAACGGGGATTGGTTTTGTTTACATTTTGTTAGTAGCCTCCGTAGTAAATTGTTATCTGACAGGTGATTGCCATATATGAAAATGGTATATCTCGGTCAAGAATTAATTGCTGATACAAAGCAAGAGGATAATACAATAGCAAAACAGTCCCAGGGGGGAATTCCCCCCTGTGCAAAGCGGGAATAACGAGCGGAAAATGGCGGGTGAAATACCCGAGAGCGCAGAAAAATAATTATTTTAAAAAACTGAAAATAATTTATGAATACCGTTTATGGGGTTGTCAGGGCATATTAGGGGGGAATCGGTTAGAATACAGTATCATTTGTAGTTGGTATTTCTGACTTATTATCTTAGCGGTTAGACCCCGATGGAAGGATTTTGATTAGTTCCGGACAAAGCAGTTTGTGAAGGAATGAATTCAAGAAAGTTTGAGCTTATAATTGAGCTTAATTTTTTTATTGATATGAAACGTCCTCTATGAATTGGAACTACAGAAAGTATTATTCTCCACAATTTGTTTGCGAATCCAAATTATTATAACTAAAAACTCTCATTTTGAGAGTTTTTAGTTATCTTTGTAAAACAAAGCAATTTTAGTGACCGACATTTTAGCATGGTAAGAATTATAAAAATTTCTTCTATTGATATGTATATTAAAACTAATCCGAGAGAGAAGGAAGTTCTTGAAGCTTGGGTGTCGATTGTAAAATCGCAAACTTGGACAAAACCTCAAGATATTGTTGAGTCATTTGGTGCAAAAGCAGTAGATATTTTAGGTAAACCTAATTCGAAAGCCGACACGCCAAATTGTGAACGTGCAGTCATTGATATTAGAGGTAATAATTTGCGGATTATCGTAAAATATCAGCTTCACGAAAAGCTTAAAAGCGCGGTTATCTATATAAAGTGGATTGGTACCCATGCTGAATATTCCAAGCTTTGTAAGCTAAATAATCAGTACACAATAGAAATGTTTAAAGGAAAGTGATGAAAAATAAAATGTTTAAAAATGAGAAGGAATACAACATGGCAGTAGCCAAGTTGGAAGAAATTGGCGATCGTGCAGATTTCGGAGAAAATGAGGAACTCATTAGACAATTTGAACAACTTTCAGATTGGATCGAAGCATACGAAAATGATTCCACGGACATTAATGCAGGTCATCCTATTGAGATAATTAAGCTAAAAATGAGCTATATGAGGCTTAAACAGAAGGATTTACAGCCCTATGTGGGAAGTAGTGGGATCGTTTCTGAGGTGATGAATAAAAAGAGAGCGCTGTCAAAAAGTATGATTCGAGAATTAGCTGAATTTTTACATTTAGATCAAGACTTGTTAAATATCAAATATGATTTAGTAACCTCTAGCGCAGAAGTGAAAAAGCAAAATAAATTGACTGTGCAACGTGGAAGCTCCCCTTTTAAATTTGTAGATTCTTCTCAGACCGATTCCTTTAAAGCTAGAGTTTCCAAAAGAGGGACATTATTTGCTATAGGCTGTTAATATGAAAACAATAACTTTTTATTCTTATAAGGGAGGTGTAGGTCGTTCCTTGGCTTTAGCCAATATAGCCAATAGATTGGCTGAGCTTGGTAAGAAGGTCTGTTTGCTTGATTTTGATCTAGAAGCTCCGGGATTGCATGTGAAATTTAACGATAGTATAGGGAAAAGTGCGATAAAAAAGGGCTTAGTGGATTATATTTATAAGTTCACCTCGGAGAATATTGTTTCTGAACATATTTCTGAATATGTCACCCCAGTAAATTTATTAAATGACTTTGGTGGAATGATCTCTTTGATAGCTGCTGGTGATACTTCACGTGAAGAATATTGGAAAAAATTATCTCATATAAACTGGACAAAGCTTTTTTACGAAAAAGATAGCCTCGGCGTAGATTTTTTTTACAATCTCAAATTACAGATTGAAAAGCAACTGGCACCAGATGTATTATTGATTGACTCTCGTACTGGTATTACAGATATCGCTGGGGTGACGATGTCGATTATGGCTGATGAGGTTGTCTTATTTGCTGCAAATAATATGGAAAATCTAGATGGAATAAGCCAGGTACTTTGTTCCTTAGCTGTTCCTGCTAACTCATTGCGAAATGAGGCGCCCAAGATTAATGTAGTGCTCTCTAGAATTCCCCATTTTAGCAATCCCAAAGATAAACCTAGAGAAACTAATGCAAAAAACAAAGCTTTACGGATTTTAAATGAAAAATTGAATCACAGAAAGATAAAAGATTACAGCGTAAAAAAGATCTTTATCGTCCATTCTGAACCTGAGTTAGAGATGGAGGAAGAGATAAAAATTCATGATAAATTAGGAGGTACCTTAAGCCGGTCGATTACGAATACTGATTATTTAGAACTATTCGACGCACTTACCGTAGATATCATTGATAGTGCTGAAGGAATGGTCTTAGAGAATATTAAAAAAGCCAACGTATTACTAGAATCTGCAATTAAGACAGAAAGTGTACAAGAAAAAATTAAGTTACTTAAGCAAGTGATCAATCTGGCGCCCGGTTTTATTAACGCCCATTTAAATTTAGCATTAGCATATTTTAATGCTGAGCAATATAAGGATGCATTGGATATCTTCATTAAAGTAGAGGAATTGACTCCGCAAATGGAAGGTATTATTGAACATTTCAAAGCAAATGCATTGTACAAAATAGGGGAAACAGATCAGGCGCAAAATCTTTATGAAAAGCAAATTAGTAAACAAATAAATTTGGGTGATTCATTTGGTATGCTAGGGCTTATACATCAAAGAAAAAAAGAGTATAAAAAATCGTTAGATTATTTTAAGAAAGCTATAAATGAAGAGCCTGAAAACACAGACTTTTGGAATGGGTATGCGAATAGTTTACGAATTTTAGGGCGATATACGGAAAGTTTTGAAGCCATTTATCAGGCATTAGAACGTGATCCTCAACATCTAATGGCGATTTTAACATTAGCCGAGATAAATGCAGGCATAGACAACTATCGTGAGTTTTATAAAAATATTGATTTAGCACTTTCGTTGGGATTAACAGCGAAGACCTTTCAACAAGTTATTGAAGAAGATGAATTTTATAAAAAATTTGTTGATGATGAGAAATTTCAAAATATTTTAGATAAATATAAAATTGATGTCGATTGGAGCAGAGGAATGAGTTGAAATCTAATACCACTGAATTGGGGAAGATAATGCAAGCAGGTTAATTTATCCTGTTTTGGCTTTCTGACGTTGTTATCATCAATTCGTATCACACATTTTAATTCTTGGCTTTGTCTATTTCAATGCTGATGCATTCAAATAAACCGTGCGGAATCCGCCAGATATCATTAGAAGTTTACTATCTCATGTGAAATCTCTGAAATTTAAGGACAAACAACTACAATGAGATCTGGATCTACGCCGTTATACGCGGTGTATTAATGAGCTATCTGGCGGTATTGTTGGTTTCAAAACCCCATATATTCACTGTAAATAGCTGAACAATGGATAAAAACTCCCTCAAAACCCATAATAGGTATCCATAGGATCAATTGTATTCAATATAGGAATCCAGAGTTCGTAGATAAAGTTGACAGCAATGACTATCTCTCCAAAGTTTATTATATATTGAAGAGGAATTATATTGTGTCCAGTTCATCGTAATAAAAGGCACACAGTAGCTGGGACATGGAGCGCACAACAAACTTACGCCCCGGGATAGATTGGCCTTGTTCTATTATTGTGAGCGCAAGCTATTATTCTAGCACCAAGTGAACTTGAATATATCTTAACCACAGATAAGCAAACCGAAAAGGTATTGAAATTAATTTGACGATGTAAATCAATAAATTAAATGCTATTTTTAGCACGTAAAACGAATATCTTTAACCGACCATTAATTATAGAAAAATGAAAAAAACTGCCATTATTTTCGGATTATCAGCATTGATCGTATCCTGTAATCAATCAACAACACAGCAAGAAAGCACAGCAGATTCCACCGAAACTACCGTGGACTCGAGTGAAATCAATATAGAACAGGAGAATGCCTCTGTTGATTTCAACATTGAAGACATCGCGTTTTCTACTGCCGATATTGGAGATTTTCCATTTTTTAACCTACCAGAAGGTTTAAAGTCTTTGAACAAACCTCTTGAAAAGAAATTCGATGTTTGCTTTTTTCCAATCAAGGGTGTGATGACTCCTTTTGAAGGTAGATTGTATAAAGTGTATGTTACCAATGAACCGGGGGAAGAATATTCAAGTCGTTACTTTGAAAAAAGTATGGACGAATATCTACTTTCAGTCGGAGCGGTTAAGATTTTTGATGGAGAAATAACCAAAGAGGAATACGACCGTTATAGTAAACAAGATCCAAATAAAGGCAATGATGGTGATATTGGTTATGAAGGAGAAAACATAAAGTTTTATGTAATTCGGAGTAAAGACAAAGGGAATATTTATGTTCAATTTAGTTCTGATAACGCTTCAGGAAAATTAAATGTTTTACAGGAAGAAGCATTTAAACAAACCATTACAAAAGTAACTGCCGATGATATTACAAAAGATTTGACCGAAAAAGGCAAGTCAATTTTATATATCAATTTCGATGTGGATAAATCTAATATTACTGCCGATGGAAAGGAAGTGGTCGCACAAATTTCGGAGGCCCTTCAGAAAGATGAAAATTTTAAAATTTCCATTGAAGGTCATACGGATAACACAGGAGATGCCGCACACAACAAAGAACTATCTAAGGCGCGGGCAAATTCGGTGATGAACGCTTTGATTACTGACGGAATTGATAAAGCTCGATTAACCGCACAGGGTTTTGGTGCTGAGAAACCTTTAGTAGCCAACGATTCAGAAGAAAATAAAGCTAAAAATCGTAGAGTTGAATTGGTAAAAGCTAATTAGCGTTCAAGCGGTAATATATGGTATAATTACACCCGAAACACCCTTTGGCTGGCTTGGAAGAATTGTTATCGTTTTTTGCGCTTTTGGGGTTGGTCTTGTGCCAATTATCTTCAAAAATCTAATTTTAAAAATTAATATCGAATGAAAAATATTGACCAATTCGTCGCAGATAAAATTAAGGAAGAATATCAGCCAATTTTCATAAAATTTAGAGACTTAATTATTCGTAAATTTCCACTTATAAAGGAAGAAATGAGAGGAGGTACGGAGAAATATTATGGTGTGCCTGTTTATAGGCATAAACGAATTATTATTTCTGTAAGTCCTACCCAAAAAGGAATTACGTTTTCATTTTCTGATGGTAAACAATTTGAAGACAAGTATAAACTTCTAGAGGGAGTTGGGAATAAATCTTTAAATTTAAGAATAAGCGATATTAAAGATTACAAAGACGAAATACTTGAATACTACATTTTGCAAGCGATTGAATTAGATAGTTAGCCCATACTGTTCTTAATCATATTTAGTACAATTCGCAATCCTGGATCGTCAAGGTAAGTTGCGTAAAATGACTGCGACTGCGGATTGTAGAAGCGCTCCGCTTTTTTTATCACACTAGTTACCCTTCTAAAAATGCGATAGAGGACCTAAACAGTTTTATCGTAAGTTGCGGAACACCAAAATGTTACTGTATTCGGCAATTAATTAAATTACCAATTGTAATATTTTTATCTCAATTGAAGCCAACCGCGGCTACATGTAATAAAATCACTTATTAAAACGATTTAGTGTTTGGCTTTCGACAAGAAGTTAATATCTTGCGGAATCAATTAAGATCGAATAATAAATAAAGGAATGACAATACGTAAATTAAGCAGACGTTTAATGGTTATTATCGGATTAGGAGCGCTGCTTCCTAATCTAGGTAATGCACAAACGCGACAAGAAAAGCTGGATCCCGTTGATTATGTTAATCCGCTGATGGGAACGGATTCCAAACCATCTCTTTCCAATGGAAATACTTATCCAGCAGTTGGATTGCCTTGGGGAATGAATATGTGGACACCTCAAACCGGGAAAAATGGTGATGGATGGCAGTACACCTATAGCGCTGACAAAATCCGAGGGATAAAACAGACTCATCAGCCATCCCCGTGGATGAATGATTACGGACAGTTTTCACTGATGCCGGTCAGCGGAAAACCTGAATTCGAGCAAGACAAACGAGAAAGCTGGTTTTCACATAAAGCTGAAATTTCAAAACCATACTATTACAGTGTGTATTTAGCGGATCATGATGTAACTGCCGAAGTTACACCAACCGAGCGTGCATCAATTTTTAGATTTTCTTTCAACAAAACCGATAGCGCGTTTGTTGTTTTAGACGCATTCGACCGTGGGTCGGAAGTACAGATTATTCCCGAAAAAAATATGATTATCGGGTATTCTTCCAGATATAGCCGTGGAAAACTTCCGAATTTCAAAAATTATTTCGTTATCGTTTTTGATAAACCATTTACAAGTTCAAGCGTTTGGGAAGGCGACAAAAAACTAAACACAAACAAAATTACAGGAGACCATACAGGGGCAATTGTCGGATTTAAATCTGCTGGTAAAGATGATAAAATCCACGCACGGGTAGCTTCCTCATTTATCAGCGCCGAACAAGCCTTATTAAACTTAAATGAGCTTAAAGAGGATTCATTTGATCAAGTGGCTGCCAAAGGCCGGGAGACATGGAATAACACCCTAGGGAAAATTGAAATCGAAGGTGGTACCCACGAGCAGCACCAAACCTTTTACAGCACATTATACCGTACCGTATTTTTCCCAAATAAATTGTATGAAATTAATGCAAAAGGAGAAACGGTTCACTACAGTCCGTACACAGGAGAAGTGACGCCAGGGTACATGTTTGCTGGTACTGGATTCTGGGATACGTTTCGCGCGTTATATCCGCTGCTAAATTTAGTTTACCCTTCAATCAATGTCGAAATGCAAGAAGGGCTGTTGAACTGTTATAAAGAAGGTGGGTTTCTGCCTGAATGGAGCAGTCCTGGTTTTGCGGATATTATGGTTGGTAACAATTCCGCTTCTGTAGTGGCCGAAGCTTATTTAAAAGGCGCTAGAGGATACGATATCAATACGCTTTATGAGGCTTTAAAACACGGCGCGAATAACGAAGGTCCGATGACCGCTGTCGGTCGTAAAGGGGTTGAATATTACAACAGCCTAGGGTATGTTCCTTATGATGTTGAAATCAATGAAAATGCAGCACGTACCTTGGAATATGCGTATGATGATTTCGCTATTTACCGTTTGGCAAAAGCATTAAAACGCCCAAAAGCAGAGATTGAATTGTACGCAAAACGCAGTCAAAATTATCGTAATCTATTCGACCCTTCAACAAACCTGATGAGAGGTAAAAATAAAGATGGACAATTTCAAGCACCATTTAATCCTTTGAAATGGGGTGATGCCTTTACCGAAGGAAACAGCTGGCATTATTCCTGGTCGGTTTTCCATGATGTTCAGGGACTCATTGATTTGATGGGCGGAAAGCAAACGTTTGTGAACATGCTGGATTCTGTTTTTGATCAAGCTCCATTGTTTGATGATACCTACTATGGTGGCGTTATCCACGAGATCCGCGAGATGCAGATTGCCGATATGGGACAATATGCGCATGGAAATCAGCCTATCCAGCATATGATTTACCTGTACAATTATGCAGGAGAACCTTGGAAGGCACAGTACTGGGTTCGCCAGGTGCTTGATAGAATGTACAAACCTACTCCAGATGGCTATTGTGGGGATGAAGATAATGGACAAACTTCTGCTTGGTATATCTTCTCTTCTTTAGGTTTCTATCCAGTATGTCCGGCGATGGACGAGTATGTACTAGGAGCTCCACTGTTCCAAAAAGCAACGCTACACTTGGAAAATGGTAAGAAATTTGTGATCGAGTCGCCTGAAAATAATGCGTCAAATATGTACGTGCAACAGGTGAAATTAAATGGGAAAGCATTCGAACAAAACTGGATCGGTCATGATACAATTTTAAAGGGTGGTTCTTTCGCTGTAGACATGGCAAGCAAACCTAACACCTCGCGCGGAACTAAAGAAAATACATACCCTTACTCTTTCACTACGGACAAGAATAAATTTTAATAGGCAAATGAAGTATTTAACAGTCAAGAAGATAATCTTTGGTTTAAGTATCCTGTTTTCTACTAGCTACGCTCAAGCGCAAGATCGTTGGAGTGGGGTGGATGAGGATATAAAAGTCGCGGTTTCTGTTGACACCCTAAAAAAGGGTAAATATACCTTGGTGTATATTGACAAAGCGCAAGGATTTGATCCGGCGGTGAAACAAAAACTGATTGATGTGTTTTTTGTCAACTATCCATTGCTTGCAAAGAAATACAACAAAAAGGCATTAAAAAAGGTGGTTTTTGTGATGGATCCACAATATGATGGAATCGCGGCTGCAGGAAATGGAACGATCCGTTTCAATCCTGAATGGTTCAAGAAAAATCCAGGAGACATTGACATCGTCACCCATGAAGGCATGCACATTGTTCAGGCCTATCCCGGCGATGCGGGACCAGGCTGGATCACCGAAGGCATTGCCGATTACGTACGTTTTGTAAATGGAGTTGACAATGCGGGAGCCAATTGGAGCTTGCCGGCGTTAAAACCAGATCAACATTATGAAAATGCTTATCGAATAACTGCTCGTTTCTTCTATTGGATGGAAAAAAACATCAAAAAAGGAACGATGGCTAAATTGGATAAGGCCATGCGGACGAAAACCTATAATGCAGACTTTTGGAAGGAGCAAACGGGAAAAACAGTTGATGAGTTGTGGGATTTATACGCCGCTAATCCGGTGATATAAAACCATATTTTACGGCCGTTTCTTCCGGTGATACCATGCCCGTGTTTTCATGAAAATACGGGCATGTTTTTTTGGGGGAACAGGCAAAAAACCTAACACTATTGCTTACGTTGCTGTTTCTGCATAGGGCAGCAAAAAAATAACCTTATAGGTTTCTATAATTATCCCCCAGATACCTACTGGAGGCTTAAAGTAAACAATCGAAAATAAAATGGTACTTGTTATTTCTATAAAGGATTGTTTCACTATATTTGAAAAATTAGCTTAAAAAAGGTAAAATAGTCTTGGTACGATTCTCCGTATATATACTTCTGATCGCTTTGACGCTGCAATCATTCTATCGCAGCATCATGACGGTAGATTATCAAATACACTTACCTGATTATATTGCTCAGTGTATTAACAAAGACAAGCCGCAGCTTCATTGTGATGGTCAATGTGTGTTAATGCAAAAGATAAAAGAAAAGGAGAAAGAGGAAACCAAGAAAAATCTTGTGGTTTATGAATATAGCGCACACTATGTGCATAAGAACTACACTCCCTTGGCAGTTTATCAGCCGTATGAACAAATTATTGATAACACTTTCCCTCTTTATGTGATTGATTACCATTTCAATTACAATACCCCAATATTTCGTCCCCCAGTCGCTTAAGTTTTTCCACTAGCATTTTGGCTTCACTTTACAATGCTTTATTATCCTAGGATATAAGCTAAAATTTGTGTGGCCTAGAATTCCGGTATATTTTCACGTATTTCAACGTTTTTATCTTTGTTTATTTCTGCGCTCGCAGTTTTAAGCGAGGTAAATCGCGCCGCTACGTGAACAGGGCAATCGCCTGCCGGATATCAATCATTTTTTCCAATTCCAATTTTAAAATGAAAAAAGTAACATTTTATTTCGCCATGCTGTGTCTTGTCATAGCATCATGCACAAAAGAAAAAACAGATTACCCGGAGCAGACTGGCCCTGAAGTGCCCGAAAACTATGAATTTAAAGAAGTATCTTCCATAAATAATAATGGGTATAAAATCAGTATCCAGGCGCTAAACGGGACGCTCTATAAAGGTTATAACGAAGTTCGCTTAAAGTTTACCAGCGCTCAGGGGCAAGAGCAGGTCGATGTCTCGGCGGTTAGCTTTTTGCCTATCTTGACCAGTACTTCGGGAGGCACCTCCTCTTGCCCGCACCAGTACAACCTGGAGTATAGTCAGGATGCGCATTATTTTAAAGGATATGCGCTATTTACGGCGGACAGTGGAGCTGGCGGAACGTGGGATCTTTACATTAGTTTCACCATCGGCGGGCAAACCCACAGCGTAAAACAAAGCCTAACTGTGCAGCCCCAGCCCAACAAAAATCTCAATATAACTTCTTTTACGGGCAAGGACGGTCAGCAGTATTTCATCGGCCTGGTGTCTCCGAAGAAACCCTCGGTTGGTGAAAATAAACTGGTTTCCGGAATTTACAAATATAACGAACCTACCCGTTCAGCATTAACAGAATTCCCTGATCCCGCGCAGTTTTCCTACAGTCAGGTGGCCGGTTATACCTTGCAGCTAGATCCTCGGATGCCCGAGCCGTCGATGGGAAATCACTCATCTCCCAATAATAAAGATTTAACCCAGCAGGATGACGGGTTATACCACGGTGTGGTTAACTATACGATGACAGGAGAGTGGACGCTAAATTTCATATTATCTAATCCTCAGGGGAAGATATTGAAAGGCACGATCGTTCCGACGGATTTTACTCCAGGGGTGGAGGGCGTGAAAAGTGAACTGCATATTGATATTTTATTCTAGAGCTATGAAGAAAATAAATACTGCTTTTTTAATGCTCTTTTTTGGAGTAACTGTTCACGGCCAACAGGCACCCGAACAAGAAGCACGCGACAGTACCAAACTTATTCAGGAGGTAAGCATAACCGCTACCGCCAAGCGTAAAATCGCTACCGATCTGAAAATGGCGGTTTCCGTGGATGAGTTTTTGGCCTCTTCGGATAATATCAGCTTCATCAAGCGCGGCGCGTACGCATGGGAGCCGCTGCTTAATAACATGAGCACGGAGCGCTCCTCTATTACCATTGACGGTATGCATATTTTTGGTGCATGTACCGATAAGATGGATCCGGTGACATCTTATGTCGAAAGTAATAACCTATCGGCCATTGATGTCACCTCAGGGCAACAGGGAAGTATGCACGGGGCAACCGTGGCCGGAAGCATCGATCTGAAGAGAAAAAACACACCCTTTGGACTTGAAAGAAAGTGGAATGGGGCATATCAAACAGGGTTCGAGTCGGGTAATAATCAGTTTTTCAATCTGGGAAACCTATCCTATTCCAGCGATAAGTTTGTGGCCGAGGGCAGCGTTTCCTTTCGTAAGGCGGGGAACTATACCGATGGTAATGGCCAGGTTGTCAACCATTCGCAGTTCAATAAGTTCAACACCTCCTTGGGACTAGCGTACAAAACGGGTGATCTCTCCTCACTAAGGGTCGATGCCATTTACGACAGAGCAAAAGACGTGGGGTTTCCAGCACTTCCGATGGACTTATGGCTTTCGCGCGCCATCATTACTTCGGCATCCTATAAGCAGCTTTTCGAAGAGGGAATTCTAAGGGTGTGGGATAGCAAAGTTTATTTCAATGCTGTTGAACACTATATGGATGATACCCAGCGCCCCGAAAATCTCGTGCATATGGATATGCCCGGCTGGAGCACCACCTATGGACTACTTTCTAAAGCCAATCTAAAAAAAGGTGATTTGAGCTCCGAAGTCCAATTGAATGTATATGATAACCTATCAATCGCCGAGATGACCATGTATCCACAGGACCGCAGTAAAACGACGATGTTTGCCTATAGCTGGCCTTGGGTTACGACCCGTTTTGCAGGGCTTTCAATGAACAATTCATGGGATATTTCGACGGTGAGCCAATTGAATTTTGGGGGCTCCCTAGGATGGAACTACAACCGTTCTAAATATGTGGAGTTCAACTGGATTTTTCACCCAGGAACACCGCAGGAAAAAAGCAGACTCTTACCAGGATTGCATGCCAGCTACCTGCTTCAAGCAGGCCCATTTGATTTCTCGCTAGGCGCAGGATATGGTCACAGGGCACCCTCGGTTAGTGAAGGGTACGGGTACTATATCTATAACAGTTTTGACCGCTATGATTACATCGGAAATCCTGATCTAGCCAATGAGATCTCTTATGAAACCAACGCAAGTGCGGGCTATAAAAGTGGGCGGCTGGCGATAGAAGCTAAAGTGAATTATTTTCATATCGAAAATTACATCGTCGGTCGCATTTTGAGTTTGGGTAGCCCGATGAATTACCAATCGGTGGGCGTAAAAGCATACACTGCGCTAAGTCATGCGAAGCTTTTCAATATGGCAGTTAATGCAAGCTACGACATATTGCCGCACCTGCATTGGAAAGGAACAGTCACCTATGCGAAAGCTACCGATAATAAAGGTGGTTACCTGCCATTTATTCGTCCGCTAAGTTACCAGAGCTCGCTAGATTTTATGCATGGAAAATTTGGTATTCGCACTTCAGTGAACGGTGATCTTTCGCAACAGAATTATAGCCCGGAATATGGAGAGGATCTTACTCCGGCCTATATGGTTTGGAACATATCTGCGGATTACGCTTTTCAGTTTAAAAACTACCGGGCAGTTGTACAAATAGGTGCGGAAAACCTGCTGGACGAGTATTATAGTACGTATGCAGATTGGGGGAATATCCCGAGGATGGGCCGTAATGTGTTCACTTCTTTGAAGTTTAGCTTTTAGGTTGATGAAGAAAGCCTTTTGCCTCTTGATGATGATTTTATGTTTGCTTGCCGGATTTCAGCAGGCTATCATTGTCGTATACTTTAATCTGAACCAAGAAGCAATAGAACAGGCTTTCTGTGTCAATAAGGATAAGCCTGCATTGGAGTGCCATGGTAACTGTCATCTGAAAAAGCAATTGGAAAAAACAAAAAATACAGCTCTAGCCTCGATCGATGTTTACCATAAAGTGGACATGCTTTGTAGCGCTTTCACAGAGTTTGATGCACGAAATGTAATCATTGAAATTCAGGCCAGGCTTCCCTCATATAAAGAAATTCATTATAAAGAACCTTATTGTGAAATTTTTGTACCTCCGCCAGCGAGCTGATTTTTGACACTAAATTTTTATAAAACAGTATTAAATCAAAAACAAAAATTTCAATTTTTAACAAGATTATAATGAAAATATTTATCAAATATACCCTGCTACTGCTTACCGTAACGGCGCTCGTGTCCTGTAGCAAGAGTGATGAGAATCCGGTTGCCAATAATATCACATTACATTTTAATAATACGTTTAAAGGTACACAGATCGTGCTTGGTGATGCGACTTCTGCTGCGGCCACTACGAACACCTCTGCCAGCGGGCAAATACATCATTTTTCAGAACTGAAATATGTGGTTAGCAATATCCGCCTGATTAAAGCCGAGGGTGGAGAGATTCCATACAATATTAATGATCTAGATAAAGGGGCAGCCGTGGTTGATCACTCCAAACCGCAAACTTTGGATTATGTGCTGAGCAACATACCAGCAGGCGAATACAAACAGCTAAAATTCGGCTTGGGTTTAAGGGCGGAGCTAAATACGCTAGATGAGGCAAGATTTCCGAATTTTTATGCAAGTGCAGGAGCAAACGATACAAAAATGCATTGGGAGTGGGGCACAGGTTATCGTTTCACAAAGATCGAGGGCTTTTACGATACCGATAATAAGGAATTGTCTATCCATACCGGAAGTACAGTTGAAGGAACAAATGGTGAGCCTGATTCTTATACGCAAGGTGTTGATGCCTATCGAGATATCACTCTCGCGCTTCCAAATAATGCGACCGTTGGACGGACTGCACCGCGGATTACCATCAATGCGGACCTCGATAAACTCCTGAGCGGGAAGACCAATACAATTACCTTAGGGGAAGAAAATGCAACGCCAAGTGCTCATACGGCAGTTGATATGCTGCTTTTTGTTGACAACTTAGGTGGAGACGGTTCCAGCGACATTTCTGGAATGTTTTCCGTCAGCGCGGTAGAAAACTAGAATTTGGACCAAGAGCCACCAGGCCGAGAGGCGGTGGCTCTTTTTAATTATATATTTTAAGACACATGAAAAGGGTAATCGTAATGTTATCTATTTTCTTGCTGCTGTTATCCTGTAACAAGGAGGATGCTATTGAGCGGCTACCTTTTGAGAACCCTGAAATTCCTCTGGATATACCACTGGGATTTCCGTCCTTGAATACATCGGTAGATAAAAACAGACCAACAAAATACGGGGTAGAATTGGGCGAGAAACTGTTCAACGAGAAAAAATTCAGTGGTAATAATACGATTTCATGCGCCAGTTGTCACAACCCCTCGCATGCTTTTACCGACAAGAAAGTTCAAGCGACTGGGGTTTATGGGAGAGTGGGGCTGCGCAATACGCCTCCAATCCAGAATATGGCATTTATGAACTTCTATAATTGGGACGGTAATATCCTGCAACTAGAAAAGCAGGCATTGGTTCCCATTATTACGCATGAAGAAATGAATTCTTCTATTTTGGAGGTTATTGGAAAATTAGAGACTGATTACCACTATAGCGAGCTGTTCAGAAAAGCATTTGGTGATCAGGTTATTACGCCCAATCGGATTTACCAAAGTCTTGCACAGTATCAATATACCCTCATCTCGGCTAATAGTAAATATGACAAAGTAAAACGAAGCGAGGGTGAAACATTTACGCAAAGCGAAGCACGAGGCTTTACGCTATTTAAAATAAAATGTGCTAATTGTCACAGCACAGAATTGTTTACAGATCAGAGTTTCAGAAATGTAGGTTTTCCAGTGAACCCCAGTATAGAGGAGGCTGGACGGGCGAGGGTAACAGGAGTAGCGGAGGACTATATGAGTTTTCGTGTCCCTTCATTACGTAATGCGGCGTACACTGCACCCTACGGAAGTTTCGGCCAGTTTGCTACTTTAAAGGCTGTTTTGGATTATTTCGATGGTGGTGTTGCAGATGCGGTAAACCTCGATCCTATTTTACAGGAAAATGGAAACCGAATACCGATGAACGAACAGGAAAAGGATGATATTATCGCTTTTATTAAAACGTTAAGTGATAGTACGTTTGTGGAGCGCTAGAAGAATGCTCCATTTCTTGATTCGATCCTTCTTTATTCCACAATTATGGCCTCTGTGATCCATATTTCTAGCCGGTTGTTTTGTTTGCTGTTCAAAATGGTTTTCCCCTTGACAGTAATAGGCGTTTCATATATTCTTTTCTTGGTGCCACCAGTAAGAGTCACTTCCACCATGGCCGGAATTCCATTCTGTCCACAAAACATGCACTGTTGTATGGGCAAAACAGAAAGCATAAAGGTGTTATGTTTATAGCCTGCTTTCAGTGGTACCATATAGCCCTGTAGCTGGACCGTCTTGCCATCCAAGGCTGCAAGCTGTGGTGGAAAATGAGGCGTGTATATCGTCTGACCGTCTTTCTTAGTCACTTTGTACATCAGCATATCAAATGTCTCCCAAGTTTTGCTCATCAAGGGTTTATGTTCTGCTAGGTGTTGTATTTCTGTTAAGGACTGTTGCTGGGCCAGTAGATAACTGGGACAAGTGATGAATACTATAAATGCAATTAGGTTAAGTATGTGAGCTGTCATAATATAAGATGTTTAGTCAAAAACAAATATATAATTATTAATGCAACATTGTTGCGTTTATTGTTTTATATTTATATTTTTGAACATAAAGAAATAGATATGGATATAATTCCACAAAATTTTGCAGACTGGAAAGTTTGCATCGAGAAGAAATGCGGCATTTCTCTGACATCCGAATTTGCAGCCCAGCGTCTGGCTCTTTATGATGACGATTCGCGTGTGGAGACCCGGCGCTTTGTCAAGCTATATGGGCAGGAGCATTTACATCGTGTAAAAAGCTGGTTTCGCCAGATTATCGAACAAGAAGTCAAAACACCTTATTAATAAATAAAACAATGAATAAAAAATTACCCGTTACCGTCCTTAGTGGATTTTTAGGCGCAGGAAAAACATCTTTGTTGAATCATATATTGCACAATAAGGAAGGTCAAAAAGTTGCGGTGATCGTAAACGATATGAGTGAGGTCAATATCGATGCCCAGACCGTGGAACGCGAGAATACATTATCCCGCACAGAAGAAAAACTGGTAGAGATGAGCAATGGCTGTATCTGCTGCACACTGCGCGAGGATCTCATGGTCGAAGTTGAAAGATTAGCAAAAGAAGATCGGTTTGATTACCTGCTGATTGAGAGTACGGGGATCTCTGAACCTATTCCCGTAGCCCAGACATTCAGTTATGTTGATCCTGATAGTAATATTGACCTTTCTTCATTCAGCTATATCGACACCATGGTAACAGTAGTAGATTGTTTCAATTTCTTTGCTGATTTTGGCAGTGCTGATACACTGCGAAGCAGGGAGCTTACAGACGAGGATCTTGATAACCGGACGATTGTTAACCTGCTGACTGATCAGATTGAATTCGCTAATGTCATTCTGCTCAATAAAGCGGATCTGGTTTCCCAAGAAACACTTGGTATTTTGGAAGCGGCCATCCGTAAACTGAATCCCGGAGCTCGTATTATACGAACAGAGTTCGGCCAGGTAGACCCCAAGGTAATCATGGGTACCAATTCGTTTGATTTTGAAGATGCTTCAGCATCAGCAGGATGGATCAGAGAGCTTGAAACGGAACACACGCCCGAGACTGAGGAGTACGGTATTTCATCTTTTGTATTTCGTTCCCAGCGGCCATTTCACCCTCAGCGCCTCCATAAGTATCTCAATGAAGACTATCCGCATAACATTATCCGAGCTAAGGGGCTTTTTTGGATGGCATCACGGCCTGATACCGCCATAAGTTTCAGTCAGGCTGGCGGTAGTCTGCGGCTAGAAAATGCGGGCTCCTGGTGGTCTAGTATGTCCGAGGAAGTGCGTTATCAGTATCCCAGCTACCTAGAGATTCGGAGTGAGCTACAAAAGCGGTGGCATCCGCAGTGGGAGGACAGGAAGAATGAACTGGTTTTTATTGGTCAAAACCTAGAAAAAGAAAAATGTCTCCTTGACCTTGAAGCCTGTCTTCTGACTGATCAAGAGTCGGACAATTGGCGTCTTACGTCCTGGGAGGATGAGTTTCCCACAAATATTTAGTACCAAACCGCACAGCAGATGTATTACGCAGACAGTACTAGTTTAACTTGAACAGTATTTGAGAAAGTACAGTACTACGTTTATTGAAAGTTGCAAAAATTTGTCACTATGTTTTTAAGAGTCACTTATTCGGTATCGAGGGATATCCGGTCGTATAGCGCTCGCCCTTAATCTCTACATTCGATAGATCGCTTGTTAATTTTGCGAGTTCGTCCACAGTAAATTCATATTCTGTGGACGACATGTTTTCTTGTAAATGTGCTAGTTTAGTCGTGCCAAAAACAGGAACCACAAACGGTTTTTGTGCCAATAACCATCCTAAGGCTACTTGTGCGACGGTCAAACCCCGGTGGTCACCAAACTCTTTAAGGATATCGATGATAGGCCAGTTTTCAATTATTATCTCTGGCGAATAACGAGGCAGAGCTGCTCGATTATCATTCTGCGGAACATATTTTGTGCGTTCATTGATATAACCTGTAATCAATCCACGGCTTAATGGGCTATATGGTACAAAGCCTATTCCGAGCTCCTCGCATAGTTCCAATACTCCCGCTTCAGGATTACGAGTCATGAGAGAATATTCACTTTGCAGGGCAGTTAAGGGTTGTTCTGCATGTGCTTTGCGGATCGCATTTAACCCATCTTTACTTGTATTAAAATCCCTTTCACTCATTCCGAAATGTTTCACCTTACCTTCGGTAATGAGATCCTTTACGGTTCCTGCAACATCCTCAATGGGCACATTGGGATCGATCCGATGTTGGTACAGTAAATCTATATAATCAGTTTTAAGCCGCTTTAATGAATTGTCTACCGCTTTTCGAATATATTCTGGATGGCTATTCAATCCGATCTCTGGCTTACCATCCTGAAATCCAAATTTCGTCGCAATCATAATATCTTTACGAATTGGTTCGAGTGCTTCTCCGACGAGTTCTTCATTTGCGAATGGTCCATAGGCTTCTGCAGTATCAAAAAGGTTGATGCCAAGTGCAGGAGCTTTACGAATCAAACGAATCATTGCTTGTTTATCAGGGATGAAGCTTCTGTGATAACTCATACCCATACAGCCGAATATTGTCGGAGAAACCTCAATACTATAATTTCCTGATCCTAATATGCGGTTTTTAATATTGTCTTTTTTCGAATTGGAGTTTTCATCTTTAGGTATCTGGGTGTTGCAGCTCGAAAGTCCTAGTGCCCCGATGACCATTGTAGAGGTTGCAAGTGCGCCTGAGGTGAGAAATTTCCTGCGATTTATGTTTTCCATATCATTTTTCTATTTATAATCTTTTAACAAAGGTCGCACCCAATAAGAGTTTCTCTTGTATATCAATTACGTTTTTTTATACCAAAATTACTGATCCGCTTATTTTTCTATTTTTTTGTAGAATCTGAAACCAACATCCCTATTAAAAAGCTTGCATTGCTTTTTGAAGTTACTAGTAAAATTAAAATCAGCATCGTTTCTGTAAACATATATTCAGATTTGATATAGGATAATGTGCCTCTATTCGATAATAAAAGTATTATAATGCAAAGCAGTGGCTTGTTTTTTGTGGAATAAAGCATAATAAACTTAAAATAGATGCATCATGGAACACAACACGGACGAAAAAATACGAGAATTGATAATTTCTCGTGTGGAAGGGGACCGCTCCATAACGGAGAGTGAACTCTATTCTATCAATCCAGATAAGGATGTTGCTATCGATATTATTAGAAGATTGGCAAAAGAAATTTCTTACGACATCGAAGCCCGATTAGGAGAGGATGGGAATCTGTACTTGACGACTTAAGAAATATGTGTAGTGAAAGGTAGGGGTTAGGTTCTACGACCCTGAAATGGGCAGATGGGACATTAGACCCACTGGATGAACAAATATGCACACATTTTCCTTATAATACGTTTTTGGTCTTCCGATATTGTTTGTTGGTCCTGATGGTACAGATAGTACCAGTTTTTTCAAAATGTTATCGTAATCGACATTTTGATGATTTTCTTAAAGTGTTGGAGCGTAAGGAAGAGAAAATTGCCGGAATCCCGATAATAAAAAAACTCTTCTCGATAACGGTTTCTAGCACTTAAAAGGAACTTGCACCGATGCCAGTTAAAATGTGCATATAGTGTGGGCACATTTTCAGATGTATGGTGATCCACTTTAGAGAAATGGCCGTTAGTCCCCCGTAAAATTACCTAGCATCTTGGGAAGCTTAATCGTGACGCTACCATCTTTATTAAGCCTCACATAGATTTTAATCTTAGTTTCCATACGTCGTCCGCTGCTCCCTTGTATTGCTGGAGCCCATTTCGGCTGCCCGTCGTCAAAATAATTTGTTTCTTTTGCCCTCAGTCTCTCCGCTACAATAGCAGAATAAACGGATTCTTTACCAAATAGCAAACGTTTTAATTCAAATTTTTCTTCGGCGGTACGGCCAAGCTCAGCGTCACTCAACGAAATCACTGCTTCATAAACAAGAACAGAATCTATCGGTGTACCGTCGTATGAGGAAGTTATGTCGCGACTGATCTGGTTCTCAAGGTTCTTTAAATCTCCTTTGTATTTTGCAGGTAACCCAAAGTATGATTTTTCATTCCATTTGTATCCATGCGAGTAACAAAAAGTCGTACTATCAACATACATGTCTATCGCGGAAATAGAGTAATTTTTTAATTTTTCTGCGCTACCTCGAAGTGTTAGTTTCTTCGTTTGCGCATTAAGGATTATTGGAATGTCAATTTGGGGGTGCCTATTTTTAAAGACATAGTAGTCTCCTTCGAATCCCAAATCATAAAAGTTGCTTTTGTACGCAAAGGGACCTTTTAGGAAACTATTGTTGATATAGGAAGTATCTATCCTATCAGGTATAATATCTGCAAAGCTAAGGGTGTCAGCTCTAAAGAGTAAGGAAACACGTTTTATGTGTGGATCTTTAAAATCATTTTTAAGTGGAATAGTCATCTGGAATATCTCATTGTCACCCATTTTATTTTCTTCCTGATAACGTTGAGCTGAAATCTGAGTAAATGCAAATAGTAGAAAGATAGTTATAATATATTCCTTCATAATAGGTTAGTTTCTCTTGTAGGGTACCTTTTTTGACTAAGAACCCAGGCGGTCGTAATTGAGAATTGTAGTGGCTTAAGGATTTTGGAATTAAACCTCAGGTCCTGTTCGAATTTCAGTACGTTTGCGCGCGCTTATTTTCTAGTTGATAAAAACAAGTTTAACTTCTTTCTCATTGATCTTTATTTTGATTGGTTAACAATTTTGAGATCCCTACTGTCTTTTCTTTTCGAGAGTCTTGTCTGATGATGAGACAGAAGTATAGGATAAATATAAGAAAAAATGGTGGATAAATAAACGCGTGTTATGATCAGTATTTCGAAGCATACTGTGATAGAAGTACTCTTTGGTAAAGTATTTTCTGTACAACACATCTGTATTAAACTG